>Ga0310122_10000355_pt1 | contig 29324 bp, 47 predicted proteins | sample CB6_Bottom_1051__FD_203503 | JGI IMG/M metagenome (GOLD analysis project Ga0310122, IMG submission 203503) | Marine microbial communities from Western Arctic Ocean, Canada - CB6_Bottom_1051 | ecosystem: Environmental > Aquatic > Marine > Oceanic | place: Canada: Western Arctic Ocean | collected...
TAGTTTTTTCATCTTGTATTATCTTAAATTCAAATCTTCTTTTGAAGAAGAAATCTTGTAGGGCATTTATCTTTTCCTTATCATCTGTTATTAATTTTTTTATTTTAAAATCATAATCAATTTCCTTGCCTGCAAGTGGATTATTAAAATCCATTGTTACTCTTCCTCCTGAAACAGAAATTACTTTGGCAATTGTATTATCTAATTGAAGTGCCATTCCTGGATAGGGATTGAGGTTTTGTTTTTTGAAATGATTTGAAGAATAAGTTCTAATTAAACTTGGGTCTCTTTTGCCAAATGCCTGTCCTGGTTGAAGATTTATAGTATATTTTTTATTTAATTCTTTACCTTCCAAAGAATCATCTAAACCTTTTATAACCATTTTATTTCCAACTGAAATTATTTGTGGTTTGATGTTTTTAGGATCTTGTACTCCCAGTTCTTCTGCCTCTTTTGGATTAGTTGTATCAAATATATTATCATTTGCTTTTCCAGTATATTCAAGTTCTATAAAATCATTTTTCTTTATTTTTTCTGTCATGGTGAAATATTGGAAGGTGAGTTTAAAAAATCTTTGTAGATTTTTAACTCATTCAATTATAAATTGAAGATTCAAAAAGATAATGGAGAATAAAAATTTTTAAATTCTGGACTACTTAGATTTGGATTTTCCAATGAACCATCCAATTAAAATCCCTATAAGAATGCTGCCAATAAAAACTGTAATCATAAAAGTTGGATTACATAAACCCATTCCTCCAACTGCATCTGGACCAGGATGATAAACCAATGAACAACTAGTGCCTCTGATAATAAAGAAGAGAATTACTCCTACAACGAGTCCAATCAATCCACCTTTTAACCAAGTTTTCATTTTAATACTAAATCAATGATTTATTTATTTTTAAATGTATTGATTCTACATAAGATTTATAAACGCTTTTATTGATTAATTTATAATGGTATTAAAATTAATAAGTGCTACTGAAGCTAGATCTGGATCAATAATTTTAGTTGATGGACATGCTTGTACTGTTAGATCAAATGATATTAGCAAAACTGGAAGGCATGGTCATGCTAAATGCAGAATTGAAGCTATTGGAATTATTGATGGAAAGAAAAGAGTTTTTATTTCTGGTGGACATGATAGATTGGAAGTTCCTATGATTGATAAAAATAAAGCTCAAGTTCTAAATGTTATGGGAGATAAAGCAAGCATTATGGATTTGGAGAGTTATGAGACAATAGAAGTTCCTATTATAGAAGAATTAAAAGGAGAAATTAAAGGAGAAGATCAAGTAGAATATTGGGATATTGAAGGCGAGAAAATAATTAAGAGGAAATCTTAAAGACAATTTACATGGCAACAAAATTACCAGCTGCTCAAGCAAGACTATATAAAAACATGTTTGTTTGTAAGAAATGTAAATCTAAGCTAAGAGCAGATCCTAGAAAGATTTTAGAAAAAAAAGTAAGATGCAGGAAATGTTTGAAAAGAGCTTTTAGGCCGATTAGGAAAAAATAGGAGTAAAAAGAGGATAATAAGTAAGAGAATGGATCCAACAAAACATATGGGAGATTGTACTATATATGCAAGATTAGTTAATCAGATTCCTGAAGAAGTAAAGGAATCAAAAAAATTACTTGAAGGGGTATTTGGAATCTTTGTGGAGACTAGAGAATAAAAATGGCATCGTTTTATATTTATGATATAGGTTTTTTGATTATTTTTTCATTATTTGTGGGGATTTTTCTCTATAAAAGAAGACATAATCTGAAAAGAGAAGGAATAATGTATCTTTATAGAACAAGGGTTGGTATAAAATTTATTAATTATGTTGGGACTAAATATAAGAGAACATTAACTGTATTCGGGTTTATTGGAGTTATTACTGGGTATTTTTTAATGGTTGTTATGTTATATTTCTTGTATAAGTTAGTTTATATTTATTTATTTGCTCCTGATATTGTTAGAGCAATAAAGATCCCTCCTTTAATGCCTTTGATACCTTATCTTCCTGCGGCATTTAAAATAAGTTTTTTGCCTCCATTTTATTTTACTTATTGGATAATCTCAATAGCTGTTATTGCTATTTTTCATGAATTTGCACATGGTATAATTGCTAGAAGATATAATGTTAGAATTCATACAACTGGGTTTGGATTTTTAGGACCTTTTTTGGCTGCTTTTGTTGAGCCTGATGAAAAAGAAATGCAGGAAAAATCTAAGTATCAGCAGTTGGCTATCTTATCTGCAGGAGTTTTTACTAATCTTATCCTAGCTGTAATATTTTTCTTACTACTATCTGTATTTTTTGTGGCTGCTTATGCTCCTGCAGGATACATTTTTAATGATTATGCTGTACAAATTGTTGAAGTTAGTATGATTACAATGATTGGAGGAAAGTTTGTTGATGATGCAAGTAATCAAGGCATATTAAGACTAATTAAGGAAAATAATCTAACTGATGATTTTGTTTTAGGGAGTAATGGGAATAATCTTAATTTAATAAAAATAACTGCCAATGGTAATACTTATTATATGACTGTTGATAACTTGAAGATTCAATTAGAGCAGGATTTTCCTCATGTTATATTGTATGGAGATTTTCCTGCTATTAATGCTGGATTGAAAGGGGCTATTATAAAAATTAATGATAATGATATTAAAGGTATTAATGATTTGACTAAAATAATGGAGGGATATAATCCTGGAGATGAAATTAAGATAGTTACTAAAACTACTGACAATAAGATTTTAGAATATGATATTGTTTTAGGAGAAGATCCTAACCAAGAAGGAAGGGCCATTATAGGGACTAGAACAAGGGAAATTAGTGGAAGGCTACTGGGGAAAATCTTTAACTTTTTTAATTTCTTTAAAGAGCCTGGGACAAATTATGAGCCAAGATTTAATGCTGATTTCGTTGTATTTATTTATAATTTAATATGGTGGCTGGCTTTGATTAATTTAAGTGTTGCAATGGTTAATATGTGGCCTGTCGCAATTTTTGATGGTGGTAGGTTTTTTATGTTAAGTGTTTGGGCAATAACAGGAAGTGAAAAATTTGCTATGGCTTCTTTTAAGTTTATGACTTACTTAATATTAGGAAGTTTATTACTGTTAATGTTTGGATGGTTTGTGGCTGTATTTTGATTACATAAAAACCAAACCATCTTTGGTTAGAACGGTAAATCTTATTCCTACTGGTGATGAAAGTAGAGCAGAGATTAAAGCCATATGTTGTTTTCCTTCTCCGCTTGCGATTGAAAGAGCTACTTCAGTTCCTTTGATTTTTCCTTTAAGTTTTTTAGAAATTTCATCTTTTAGATCTGTTATTGATAGATTATTATTTATTTCCATAAATTCAAAATCTTTTTTATTAGTAAATTGTTTTGCAGAGTCATCTCCAAGAAGGATTATATTGTCCCATTCTCCATGATTAATTACTCCAGCAACCTGCCCCCAAGTTCCCTCTCCCTTTCCTAAAAGTGCAATTAGTTCCATTTGAAAAAAAATATAGACAAATTTATAAGTTTATATGTATTGGAATGGATGTAAAAAGGTGTCAAAATGAAAGACTTACCATTATCTGAAATAACCTTAAGGAAATATGAAAAGCCAGTTGGTTTGGAGAAAAGAGAGTTAATTAGAAAGATTTGCTTGTCGTTTGGATTGCTTCAACTTGGAGATTCTAGAGATGTAATTGTTGATATTTTAATGGTTTTGATAGATGCTAATAAGAAAAGAGAAGAACTAGCTAGCGAGGAAATTGGTAAGCGTGTTCTTGCTGTTAGAAAAAAGTATAGTTTAGAGACAAAAGGGTTGGCAGAAAGTAATATCCGAAGGCAATTGAAAAGGTTAAGAGATATGATGTTAGTAGATAGACAAGGTAATAATTATTATTTAGCAGAGCATTTAGAGTTAAAAGAAATTTTTGAAAATAATATTGAACGTTTTGTCATTCCTCAAATAATTGAAAGAGTTAAAGATTATTTAGAAGAGTTGGAGAAAGGGGAAAATCTGGAATAACTCTAATAGATAAATTTACCAAGGCAGAACACCAAATCTATAAAGTATTGATCCAATCCAGATAACCAAAATTAAATAATACAAACACCATCCTTTTGTTGCTGGGAAATGTTTAGCTATCTTGCCAGCTTTCTTTTTATACCATTTAACACAACACCAAGCCGTTATAGTTGCCCCTAAACTATCTATAAGTAATATGTACCAGATTGTAGCCTCTAAATTAAACACCATTTTATATGGTCATTAGGAACTGAGAGTTTAAGCATATTATGGATGGGCTTAGAAATTTCGGAAGTTTTAAAAACCCCAACCTTGTAGATTATTTATCATAGACTACATCATTTAACTTCAATTTTCTAGAAGTTTAAGTGCATAGGTAGTAGATAACAGGAGAATAAAAATCTAAATGGCAGATGAACAAAAGTTTCTTAAGGCCGTTAAAAAGCTGAGAGAAGAAGAAAGTAAAAGGCACAAAAAACGAAGTTTTGACCAAACAATAGACTTAATCGTAAATCTAAAAGAATTTGATGTTAGAAAGCATTCTTTCAATTTAGTTGTGCAAGTTCCTAATAAAATTAAAGAGAAAAAAATAGCTGGATTTTTTGAGAAAGACAATAAATTAGTTGATGTTATTAAAAAAGATGATTTTGGTAAATACAAAGAGAAAAAAGATATTAAAAAATTAGTTAAGACTTATAATTTTTTTATGGCAAATGCTAAATTAATGCCAGCTGTTGCAACTAGTTTTGGTAGGGTTTTAGGTCCTGTTGGTAAGATGCCAAGCCCTCAACTTGGAATTCTAGTTAATGAAGATGAACCTGCAGTTAAAGCTTTAATTGATAAAATTAACTCTAGTATCAAGGTCGTTGTTAAAGAACCTAGTATTAAAATTGGAGTTGCAAAAGAAAGTTTGGAGGATGAGAAAATTGTTCAAAATATTCTTGCTGTTTATCATAAAATCTTAGATACTCTTCCTAGAAAAGAAGAAAATCTTAGAGATGTTAAAATTAAATTCACAATGGGTAAGCCTGTTGGTGTTGAGTTGAAATGATAATTGAAATAAATCTTAGTAATTCTATAAAGAATATGGAGAGTCAATCTCTAGAAAGCGAGAGTAGTTCTGGCTCTCAGAATTTAGGAGATACTAATAAATAAAATGACGGCAAAATTAAAATCTGTTAAATTGAAAGAGAAACAAGTTGAGGATTTAGCTGAACAGATAGCTGGAGCAAAAACATTTATGATAGTAAGTATCAAAAATCTTCCTTCAAAACAATTCCAGGAAATTAAGAAATCAGTAAGAGAACATGCTCAAGTTAAAGTATCAAAGAAAAATATTATGGATAGAGCCATTGATAGTGTTGGGAAAGAATCTATTCTTAAATTAAAGAAAAATATTGAAGCTGATTGTGCTTTTGTTATTTCGGATTTGGAAAGTTATGAATTAGCTGGTATTTTATCTAAGAAGAAAACTCCTGTTTTTGCAAAGGCTGGGCAAATAGCAAGTAATGATATTGAAGTTAAAGGGGGTCTTACTGATTTAGTTCCTGGTCCTGCAATTAGTGAGTTAGGAGCATTAGGTTTGCAGGTTGCTGTTGAAGAAGGAAAGATCAGTATTAAAAAATCTAAAGTTGTTATAAAAGAAGGACAAGTAATAGATGAAAATGCTGCAAGTTTATTTCAAAAACTTCATATTCAACCATTTACTGTTGGATTAAATATTAAAGTTGCTTATGATGTTGAAAAAGAGAAAATTTATACTAATATTAATATTGACTCTGAAGGATTTGCAGAAGAATTAAGGATTGCTGCTGGGAAATCATTAGGATTTGCTCAGAAGATTGTTTATTATTGTAAAGAAACTATTGGATATTTTTTAGCCAAAGCTAATGCTGAAAATGAAAGTTTAAGTAAGTTGGTTCCTGAGGAGAAAGTAGAAGAGAAGGTTGAAGAAAAGAAAGTGGAAGAAACTGATAGCTCTGAAAGGGATGAAACTAGCGAGATTAGAGCTGGAGAGAGCGAGAGCAAGCCTAAAATATTAGAGGATACTAAAGTTGAAAAAGAAGATACTAAAACTGAAGAGCCTACTGAAGAAAAAAAGGAAGTAGGTTCAGCACCTGAAGATGCTGAAAGTCACACTCAATTAAATAATCCGGAGGATAAAGGATAATGGAAGCTATATATGGTGCGCTTTTGCTTCATAAAGCAGGCAAAGAAGTTAATGAAGAAAACTTGAATAAAGTTCTTCAGGCTAGTGGTGCGCAAATAGATGAAAGCAAAGTAAAAAGCCTTGTTGTCAGCTTGAAAGATGTTGATATAGACAAAGAACTTGAGACAGCTATTGTTGCAAGTGCTGCTGTTGCTGGTGGAGAAGCTAGTAAGGAAGAAGCTGCTGAAGAGCCAGTTGAAGAGAAGAAAACTGAAGCTGCTGCTGAAGGTTTGAGTGCTCTGTTCGGTTAATTGTTTTTATTTTAATAAGAACAGAGTAAAGCTAGTGATAGCTTGGATTATAGTTTTAGAAAGATTTATAAATAAATATTTTATTAGAAAGATTACAATGTTACAATTAAGAACTCTAGAAGGAAAACTTTATATAAAAGATGTTGAAGTAGAGGCAAGGCCAATTTATTTGGGGATGTCAATAACAGTTGATCTTCCAGAAGGTTATCAAGGACTTCCCCCTTTAGAAAGGGTATTAACAGAACTTTTTTCTGATAAATATAGAGAAGGTATTGATTTATTTGAAGCTAATGCTTGTAGAGCTTTTTTTATAGAAAAAGAAGAAATTGAAGAAATTAATGTTCTAGATGGCACTGTTCCTGCAAAAAATATAAAAAACTTTATTTTTGATTTTTATCAAGTTAAGCCTAAAGATCCCCTAGGATCTCCTGGCCAATCTAATTAATTCTCATTATCTTCAATAATCCTATAAGTTATATGAGGTTTTTCTTTCATTTCGGGTATTTCTTCTGCAAGTTCTTTATTTGCACGTTCTATTGCATTTTCAACAGAAATCCTTGTGTAACCCTGATTAATTAAAGAGAATTTTAATGCGTCTGTTGTATATCCTTTCTTTATATTTTTTTTAATATGGTCTGCTAGTTGTTCTATATGTGTTTTCATAAGTTTTAAAAGATTTTATTGTTTAAAAAAATTTGTGGTGTTGGTTATAAAAGATTTCTATGTAAAGAAATCTTTTTATACTTCGTTTATTACACCCAATAAGGAAAGGGGGAGATTATATGGAAGTGTTTATAGAAATAAGTGTAATTATTGGTATAACTGTCTTAATTGCAGGAATAATGAGGTTGTTTAAACAACCGTTAATAATAGGCTATATTATCGCTGGAATAGTGGTCAGTCCTTACTTTTTAGACATTATTCGCTCTACAGAAACAATAGCTATATTTTCACAAATAGGGGTGGCGTTCCTTCTTTTTATTGTTGGTTTAAGTTTAAGCCCCAAGGTCATAAAAGAGGTTGGGAAGGTTTCTTTAATAACTGGAATCGGTCAAATTATTTTTACTTCTTTCATTGGTTTTTTTATAAGCAGATTATTAGGATTTTCAGTAATAGTTTCGTTATACATTGCTATTGCCCTAACATTTAGCAGCACCATCATAATTATGAAACTGTTATCTGATAAAAGAGATTTAGATAAATTATATGGAAAAATCTCAATTGGTTTTTTATTGGTTCAGGATCTTTTTGTAGTAATCCTCTTAATTATAGTATCTTCTTTTTCGGAAAAATCTGGTGTTAGTAGCCTTACATTAGGGGTTGTCTTAGGGGGGATTCTGTTAATTGGATTTTTAGTTTTAATAAGTATTTATATCCTACCCAAATTATCTAAATTATTTGCTCAATCTCAAGAATTCTTGTTCTTATTTTCGGTTGGATGGGGATTAGGTTTAGCTGCATTATTCCATCATATTGGATTTTCAATGGAAATAGGAGCTTTGATTGCTGGTGTTGCTCTTTCAGCCTCCCCTTATCATTATGAAATTAGTTCCAAGATGAAACCCTTAAGAGATTTCTTTATTATTTTATTTTTTATACTTCTTGGATCTCAAATGGCTTTTGGAGATATAACTCAATTTATAATTCCTGCCATAATCTTTTCTTTATTTATCCTTATAGGAAATCCGCTTATTGTCATGATATTAATGGGTTTTCTTGGTTATAAAAAGAAGGTAGGTTTCCAAGCAGGATTGACAGTTGCTCAGATAAGTGAATTCTCTTTAATATTTGTAGCGCTAGGTGTTAGTGTAGGCCACTTAAATAATGAAATATTATCTCTTGTTACAACTGTGGGTTTGATAACTATTGGAAGCTCAACCTATCTCATATTATATTCTGATAAAATATATTCTTATTTATCCAAATATTTGTCTATATTTGAAAGAAAGAATGTTAAAAAAACTAAACGGGATGGTCTTAAAGATTATGATGTTATTTTATTTGGGTATAATAGGATAGGTTATGATATTTTGCAATCCTTTAAAAAACTGAAAAAGAAATTTTTAGTTGTAGACTATAATCCTGAAACAATATCTAAACTAACTGAAGAAGGAATAAAATGCAGGTATGGAGATGTAGATGATAATGAATTTTTAGATGAGTTGAATTTAGATGAGGTAAAAATGGTTGTTTCAACAGTGCCTGATATTGAAACAAACTTGTTGTTAATTGATAAAATTAGGAATCTAAATAAAAAAGTAATTATAATGGTTGTATCTCATAATATTAAAGAGACTAATGTTTTATATAATCATGGAGCAACTTATGTTATAATGCCCCACTTTTTAGGGGGAAGTCATGCTTCAATGATGATCAGTAAATATGGTATACATGTCAATAAATTTTTAGAAGAAAAAAAGAAGCATCTTAAACAGTTAAAAAGAAAAGAAGAATTAGACCATGAACACCCAAAAGTTGATAAAAATAAGTGAAGCAAAAGATTTGTATAAACAATGAGCTGATTATGTTATTTTACCTAAATTTATTAGTGGAGAGGAAGCAAGTGATTTAATTAAGAAAGCTCAGAAAAATAAAGGGAAAATAAAAAGATTAAGAAAAGAACACAAAGAATATATTGAATCTGTTCATCATTTGTTGTATTAAATCCAGGAAACCAATGTCCTAAAAAACCTTTAAGGTTTTTGGGAACTTCAACAAAGTTGAAGTTTCCCTAAATGCAACCTTCCTTTAAGATAGATTAACCAAACTCAACAACCTTTCCTTTAAATTTATTATAGAAATTTTTTGCATGATTTAATTTTTCTTTTGAAACTGTGTAAATTGTCAGAATAGTTTCTCCTTTCTTAACTTCTTGGTTTTTCTTTTTATGAAGATAAACTCCTGCAGCTTTATCTTCAGGACATCCTGCATGTCTAGCTAATCTATTTATTAATTTATTATCTATATGTTTTATTTTTGTTTTTCTTTTTACCTTAACATTATAAGAAAAATCTGGTTTGAATTTTTCCAAGTTTTTAATATCACCTTCTTGAGCTTTAATAATGGCAAGAAATTTTTCAAAAGCAAGTTTGGACTCTAGGATTTCTTTCGCTTGTTTATAACCTTTTCCGGTCTTTGCTTTTCCTGCAAGTTCTAATAATTTTCCTGCAAGAAATAATGATTTTTCTTCAAGATCTTTTGGAGGATTGTCTCTTGCTAAAACTTTAATAATATCTTTCATCTCTAAAGCAGGACCGATTCCATTTCCAATTGGCTCACTTCCATCTGTCAAAACTACATCTATAGTAAGATCAAATTTATTTGCTAAATTTCTAAAATCATGTTCCAGTTTCTCAGCCCGTTTTTTTGAAACTTTTGCTGATTTTCCATAAGGAATATCTATTAGAACATACTTACTACCTACTGAAATCTTTTTTGATAATATGCTAGCAAGTAACTGGGGTGTTGAATCTATGTTAACAATACGCTCAATTCTAATTATTTTGTCGTCAGTAGGAGCCAATCCTAAAGCACCTCCCCAAACAAAACAGCCATTTGTTTTATTAACTATTCTTTTAATTTCATTTATATTAAAATTAACTTTTGATATTGTTTCAATTACATCTGCTGTTCCTGATGCACTGGTAATAGCACGTGAAGATGTTTTGGGCATTTTTAATCCTGCAGCAGAGCAGATAGCTATTACAATGGGAGTAGTACGATTACCTGCAACACCTCCAATAGAATGTTTATCATAAATCTTGCCCTTTAATTTTAGCCTATTGCCAATATCAACCATTGCGTCTACCAGATTTTTTGTTTCATTTAATGTCATCCCTTTTGTATAAACTGCTGAAATAAAAAAAGCTATTTCAACTTCTGTTAAAGAATTATTAGCAATATTTTGTATAATCTCTCTAATCTCAGATTTTTTTAATCTTTGACCATTTAACTTCTTTTTAATTAATTGGATGCTATAAGGTTTTTTTATTATCTGAACATCAACTTCCTCCTTATCTTTAAGGCTTAAATTTTCAATTATATCTTCTGAAACTGCTATTTCTTTTTTAGTTATTATTCCAGAAATTGTATCAACAATTGAAATAATTCTCTTTCCCTTTTTATTCTTTATTGATACTCTATTTCCAACATGAAGACTAAGATTTTCAGCTGTAATCTCATGAATCATGCAAACAGGTCTTCCTGCAAGAAATTTTAGTTTTTTTACTTTTAATTTCATTTTAATTCACTCTTTTTATGATAAGTTTAATAATTAAAATAAGAGAAGCGTATATAAAAAGTTGTTGTTATAATTATTTATCTTGTTGGAATTCTTTTAAAAATATTATAATCCTTCATTTTTTTGAACATTATACTTTCCCCAAGAGTTTGTTTCCTATAAAGTTCTAAAACTAATAATACGTAAGCTAATATTAATGGTCCTATAATTAATCCTAGAACTCCAAAAACAAAAATTCCTCCAATCATTCCTATCAAGATAATTGCTGGATTTATCTGGGTTCTTTTTGATACTATCATAGGTCTAATAATAGTATCTACCCAATTAATTAAAAACAAACCATAGATTAATAGCCCCATTCCTGCTCCAGGCCTATTAACTATGAATAAATAAACATCAACTGGAATCCATACAAGCCAAGGTCCTATTATTGGAATTACTCCTATCATAACTGTTAGGGCGGTTAATAAAAGTGCATTAGGAACTCCAAAAATAAAATAACCTACTCCTGCAATTATTCCTTGTATAATTCCAACAACTATCTGACCGATTAAAACAGATTGGGTTATACCCTTGAATTGTTGGAAAAATTTGGCTTGAGTTTCTTTGTTTAAAGGAGATAGACCTCTAAGATATTTTATAGCTTTTTCTCCGTCTCTTAGCGAAAAAAAGAAAATTAAAAAAACTACAAGAATTTGAAGTAATAAGTTGGGGAGATTTAAAATAAAATCTCCAATATAACTTGTTGTTTTAGCTAATAATCTTGATAAAGATGACTCTATAGAAGTTGCCATATTTGATGATACATCAGAAGATATAATTCCTGGAAGAGATGCCTCTATAACTTTAGTTGTATCCATTTTTTGCAAAGTTATGTAAAAATTTATTAATTGATTGAATAGTGCCCCAAGAATTACACTAAATAAAATAAATAAAATTAAAAATACCCCTAAACATATTAAAAATGCTGATAGATTTTCATATTTTACCTTGGATAAAATGAATTTATAAACTGGATAGAGTATATAAGAAAGTAATAGTCCGTAGATTATTGCGATAAGAATTGGTTCTATAATTATAAAAGCTAGTAAAAAAAGTATTCCAATTAATATGTAATTTAACACTTGTCTAAAGATTTTATCGTTTTTATTTAGCATATATATTATAGTAATGAGGCGTTTAATAAAGTTTTGTAGGAGAGTGAAAAAGGAGAAGATTTATAAGGTTTGTTGAAAAATTATTTTTTTAACTTTATAAAATCATAAATTGCTACTAATGTGAAAACTATTTGTAGGGTTAAGAATATATAATCCTCTATATAATAACTATATGCTGTTAGAGATAATCCTCCAAATATATATAGAATATCTCTAATTTTCCTACTTTTTGGTTTTATTAAAACTCCTATAATTATTAGGACAAGTCCTATAACTCCTAAGATACTAAAAATATTTGCCATCAATTATTAAGGAAAATGAGTTATTTAAATCTTAGGACAAGGTTTATAAATATAGCTTAAGAATTTATATTATGAAATTTTTTATTAAGAAGATTTTTGATGAAGAAATAGATGATAAAATTCATTTACAGTTTCAGAAGTTTAGCAGAGGGGAGTTTAAATATAAGGCAATGGTTGTTGTGAAAAGGCAAGCAAAGGGGAGATATAGTATTAGCACAACTGCCGAGTATGCTAATGATTTCGTTAGATTTTTTGCTGAGAAGTTAGGAGAGAGTAGTACCCATGTAAATGGAGTAATTACTACAACTATAAAACTTGATGACGAATTAGATTTTGATAATAAAAAGCTGGCTATTGGATCTAGAAAATATATTTTTGATAGGGAGATGACAGGAAATAGGATTTTGGAATTATGTGATAAATATCCTAATTGTTTTATTGGATTTTCTTTTAAAGTTGATGATACAGAGTTAAAGATTAAGCCAAAGGCGCCTAAATCAAGCAGGCCTAGTAATAAAAGTAAGGAAAAAATTAAAGTTGATTTTTGTAAAGTTAAGACTAATGATATTGAATTGGTTGAGGAGCTAGTTTTTGATGAAGAGGCCAGAGGTTTTAAGCAAGTTGAAATCTCGCACGATTTTATTATTGATGAAATTGTTGTAAGTGATGAATTGAAGAAAGAAGCTGCAGGAGATTATGCTTTGATAAAAGAGAAAGCTGTTAGAAAAGGAAAAATTATTAGGAAATTAGATGTTGATGGTAGAGAAAGTGTGAAAGAAAAGGAGTTTGAGGCCTGATTTATTACGTAACCTTTAAAAATTCTTTTAGAATTTTAAGAACTTCCAAATTAAAATTAGGAAGTTTTAAAAACCCCTTTTTTCTTGATATTTTAAGTTTACTGAGAATAATTATCTCAGAAAATTAGTGACTGATAACAGTTAGTTTTTACTAACAGGTTCAGAAACAACTTATAGTTATTTCTGTTATCAATTACTGGAGGTTGCATACATATTAACATTTAATATTAGGAAATTAGAAAATGCCAAAACGTGGACATATGAGACATGGAAGTTTGCAATTTTATCCTCGGAAAAGAACGAGGAAAATCTTACCTAAAGTTAAATGGAATTCTCTTTATAATAGAAGAAGCGATGTTGGTTTGTTAGGATTTATTGGATATAAAGTTGGAATGAAATCAGCGTTTGTTAAGGATGATGGCCAGAATTCATTAACAAAAGGACAAAGAATTGTTATTCCTGTTACAATTATAGAGTTTCCAACGATGAAAATTTTATCAGTTAGATTCTACAAAAATAATAGGCCAATTGGAGAGGTTTTGAATAATAATATTGATAAAGAGATGAAGAAAAAAATAAAAGTTCCCAAAGAATTTAAAAAGAAGATTGAGGATTTTAAAGAAGATAAGTTTGATGATGTTAAAGTAATAGTTTATTCTCAAGTTAAAAAAACAGGAATTAAGAAAAAGCCTGATATTGTTGAAATTGGATTATCTGGTAAGTTAGATGAAAAAATAAATTTTGTAAAAGAAAATTTAGCCAAAGAGATTAGTGTTAAGGATTTTATGAATGAAGAATTTTTGAAACAAGGTATTGTAGATGTTAAAGGTGTTACTATAGGAAAAGGTTTTCAAGGAAGTACGAAAAGATTTGGATTAAAATTAAAATTTCATAAATCAGAAAAAGGATTAAGAGGTCCAGGAAGTGGTGGTCCGTGGCATCCTGCAAGAGTTGATTTTACACAACCAATGGCAGGGCAATTAGGTTATTTTGTAAGGACAATTTATAGTAATAAAATTGTTGAACTTGGTAACATTAATGAAAAAGATATTAATCCTAAACAAGGATTTAAAAAATATGGTGTGATAAAAAATGATTATGCTTTAATCTATGGGAGTATACAGGGACCTTCAAAACGACAATTGTTGATAACAATTGGTTCACGACCTTCTAAAAATCAAATTAAAAAAAATTATGAATTTTTGGAATTGAGATAATGGTAAGAAAAATACAAATTTTAGATAAGGAAGGAAAGAAAATAAAAGAAACTGAAACAAAATTATTTGAAGAACCAATAAGAGAAGACATTATAGTTAAAGTTGTTGAAGCTGAAAAAATAGGGCAGCCATATTCTCCAAAATATAGGGCTGGAATGAATATATCAGCTAGTGGAAATATTAAGCATACAAGACACTCTTGGAAGTCAGATAGAGGGAAAGGATTATCTAGGATTCCTAGAAAAGTTTTTTGGAGGAGGGGGACTCAATTTTCATGGGAGGGGGCTATTATTCCGTCTGTTAAAGGAGGAAGAAGAGCACATCCGCCAAAAGGAAGTGTTAATTTGAAAAAAATAAATAAGAAAGAAATGCAAAAGGCTTTATTATCTGCTTTAAGTTATGTTGCAGATAGTAATGAATTAGAAAAAAAATATAGTTCTTTGGATAAAATAGATGCTAAATTGCCTTTAATTGTAGATGATAAGATTTTCAAATTAAAAACTAAGGAATTTTTAGAAAGTTTGAAAAAAATATTGGGAGATTTGTATGCTGTTGCTGTTCAGAAAAAGAGTATTCGGGCTGGTAAAGGAAAAGCAAGGGGCAGAAAGTATAAGAAAAATGCTGGCTTGTTGTTTGTAATTGGAAATGAAGAAGATAAGAAAATTAATGGAATTGAAGTCGTTAAAGTAAACGAATTAAGAGTTAGTGATTTGGCTGGAAATGGTGCAAGATTAACTTTGTTTAGTGAAAATGCTGTTAAAGAATTAGAAGGATTGATGGAAGGTAAAACTAAAGGTAAGGAGAAGAAAAATGAAATTTAATAAACCAATAATTTTGTCTAGCATTGATGGTTCAGGATTATTTGATGATCTAAAATTATCTCATGAAGAGACAGTTAAATTAATGATTAAGATGGCAGAAGATAACATGCCTCAGAATTATATTGGTGTTGATGATCTTTGTGGTCTTGTTGGGCAAGGTAAAGTTAGAATTGGAGATACTTATGTAGTTAGTGGTTTTAATAAGAATTGGGGAAGAGTGCCTACTACAGAAATTGTCTATGAGACTTTTGATAATCATTGGGCTAAGACTGTGGTAACTAAAGTTGGGCCCATTCCACACATTAAAGGAAATAATATAACAAGATACATATATTTTACTGAATCTCCTAGATGTAAATTTCCAGACCTTGATCCTAGAAGTCCCCTTGCAAAAGACTATCTTAGTTTATTCAAAATGCTTAATGGGGGGAAACAAAATGCTTAAACCAGTAATATCAGAAAAGGCAGTTAGATTGATTGAATTAAATAATACCTTAGTTTTTGTAGTTGATAGAAGAGATACTAGAACGAAGATTAAAAAAGAAATAGAAGATATTTTTAATGTTAAAGTTGATAAGATTAATAGTTTGATAAAGAAAAATAAAAAATATGTTTATGCTAAATTAAATGCTAAAAATCCTGCTGTAGATGTTGCAACTAGGTTAGGAATGATATAAAGAAATATGGGAAAACGAATAACACAACAGGCTAGAGGAAAAGGGAGTTTGACTTTTAAAGTTAGACCTAGAGCTTATAGATATAAAATTAGTTATGCTCCTGCTTATGTTGAAGGCGAGGCTAAAATAATCAAATTATTTAATTCAGCTGGACATAGTTCTCCTCTTGCTGAAATTGAGATAACAAGTTCATCAAAAGATGAAACAGGAAAAATAGTGAGATTTATTGTTCCTGCTGCAGAGGGAGTTTATGAAGGGCAAGAAATTTATATTGGAAAAAGATCTGAAAATAAAGATTCAGAGATAGGAGACATATTAAAATTAAAAGATATTAAACAAGGAACAAAGATGTTTAATATTGAATCTATTCCAGGTAATGGTGGTAAACTTTTAAGAAGTGCGGGAAGTTCGGCAATTGTTACAGATAATAATGAAATACAAATTAAAAGAAGGAAAATTAAGCTTCATGAAAACTGCAGAGCTGTAATTGGTCAAGCTGCAGGAGATGGAAGATTGATAAAACCATTAGTTAAAGCAGGAAAACAACATTACAGGATGAGGGCATTAGGAAGAAAATGGCATAGAACTTCGGCTGTTAAGGTTAATGCGATTGATCATCCTTTTGGTGGTGGAAGAGGAAAAAGAATTAAAAGTAAAATAGCTAAAAGAAATGCGCCTCCAGGGAAAAAGGTAGGCCATATCAGACCTAGTAAGACTGGGAGGAAAAGGTAAGAATGGCAGAAGAAATTAAAAAAATTGATAAAATAAGGAAGAAAGAATTCACTTATAGAGGAAAAACTCTTGAGGAATTAAAGGGAATGGATATTAGAGAGTTTGCAAAACTTTTGAAATCTAATGAAAAAAGGACTGCCTTAAGACAATATGATGAATTACAAAAATTTATTATAAGATGTAATAAGAAAATTGAAAATAAAAAGCAAATAAGAACTCATTCAAGATATCTTGTTATTGTTCCAAGAATGCTAGGTATGAGGATTCAAATTTATAATGGGCAGAAATTTATCCCAGTGGAGATAGAGAATGAAATGTTGGGCCATAGATTAGGAGAATTTTCAGTTACTCGAACTAAGGTTAAACACGGTTCAGCTGGTGTTGGTGCTACAAGAAGTAGTGCTTCAAGGGCTGTTAAATAATAATTAAGATGGTAGAAGAAAAAACAAAAACTAAAGTGGAAGAGAAAATGGAAGAAACAAAGAAACCTGAAGTTAAAGAACAGAAAGTTGAAGAAAAGAAAGAAGAAAAAGCTACTGAAAGTATTAGTAAACCTAAACAAGATGAGACTAGCAAGTCTAAGGAAAGCGAGAAGAGTGAACTTAAACCTATATCAGATACTAAGAAAACTGAGCCAAAGAAAGAAGATAAAAAAGAAGAAAAGGCAGTTAAGAAAGAAGAGAAGAAACCTGAACCTGAAAAAGGTCCGAAAAAAACAGAAACTGTTGTAAATGGAAAGGATTTAAGAATCTCAACAAAACATGCTGTAGCTGTTTGTAATTTTGTTAGAAATAAAAATATTGATCTTGCCATGAATAATCTTGAACAAGTTGGTAAAATGAAAATTGCTATCCCAATGAGAGGAGAAATACCTCATAAAAAAGGTATGATGTCAGGAAGATATCCATTAAAAGCTGTTGCTGAATTTATGAGATTGTTAAAGAGTTTAAGATCAAATGCTATCTTTCATGATTTAGAATTAGAAAAAGTTAAGATAAGTTGTATGGCAAATGTTGCTGCTAGACCTTATAGAAGGGGTGGTCAAAAAAGATTTAAGAGAACTCATGTTCAAATTAAATTAATACATGAAGGAAAGAAGTAATAATTAAAATGGCAGAAGAAAAAACTAACCAAGTTGAATGTAATGACTTTGCATGTCCAAAACATGGAAATATCAGCCTTAGAGGAAGAAGTTTTAAGGGGGCCATAATAAGTAAATTTCCAAAGAGAATTGCAATTGAATTTGAGAGAACTATTTTCATAAAGAAGTATGAAAGATATGCTAAAAGAAAAACGAAACTTCATGCAAGATTATCTGATTGTATGTCTGGAGATGTTAATATTGGAGATTATGTTGAAATTAGAGAATGCCGGCCTATCAGCAAGATAATTCATTTTGTTGTTGTTAAGAAGGTTGATGGTAAGGAGGAAGGAATATGAAAGGATTTGCAGCAAAAGCAACACGAGGATTGAATATTGGAAGCTTGGTTTTAGCAAGTGATAATAGTGGAGCAAGAATTGTTAGAATAGTTAGTGTTAAAGGTGGGAAGACCAGAAAAGGAAGGCAGCAATATGCTAAAATTGGGGATTGGGTTAAAGTGTCAGTTCGAAAGGGTAATCCTGAAATGAAGGGAGAAGTTTTTGATGCAGTTGTAATAAGACAGAGGAAGCCATATAGAAGATTGACAGGAGAGAGAGTTGCATTTACAGATAATGCTGTTGCTTTGTTAAAAGATGATAAAGGGAATCCTAAGGGAACTCAGATTAAAGGACCTATTGCAAAGGAAACTGGAGAGAGATGGCCTTTTGTAAATAAAATTGCGAGGTTTGTGTTGTAATATGAAACAAAAATTTTCAATCAAGTGGAAGGCAAGTAAACAGCCCCGAAAGCAGAGAAAATACAGAGCTAATGCTCCGTTGCATATTAGAAGAAAAATGATAAGTACAAATTTTTCAAAAGAATTAAGGAAAAAATATGGAAAAAGAAATTTTCCAGTGAAAAAAGGAGATAACATAAGAATCATGAAAGGGGAATTTAAAGGTAAAACTGGAAAAATAGAAGGAATTAATTTGAAAAGATTGAGAATAACTATTGATGGAATTAATAGAACTAAAAAAGATGGTACTAAGGTTAATGTTTATTTTGACCCTTCAAACTTGCAAATTAAAGAACTAAATTTAGAAGATGGGAAAAGAAGACAGGCTTTAGAGAGAAAAACTGGAAAAGTGGAAGAGAAAAATGGAAGCGAGAAGAATGAGCCTAAACCTGTAAAAGATACTAAGATTGAAACTAAAATTAAAACTAAAGAAACAGGAGATAAGAAATAAAATGTACGTTAATAGACAAAATATCGGCAAGTTTTGGCCAATACCAAGAAAAGGAACAAAATATTTGGCAGTTAGTACGCATAATCAGAAAAATTCTATTCCATTAATTGTTGTAATGAGAGAGGTTCTCAAATTAGTTAGAACGAAAAAGGAGTTGAAACTAGCGATTAATAAAAAAGAGATTAAAATTAATGGGAAGGAAATTAGGAATGTTAATTACCCGATTAGTTTTTTTGATATTCTTTCTATAGAAAGTTTGAAGAAAAATTATAGGGCAAGTTTGGCAGGTAGTAAAATTGTTTTTGAGGAAGTTTCGGATAATGAAGCTGTAAGAAGAACATTTAAAATTATTGGAAAGAAAGTTTTGGGAAAGGATAAGTTTCAATTGAATTTAATGGATGGGAGAAATGTTTTGACTAAAGAGAAAGCTAATGTTGATGATTCTGTTGTTTTTAATTTTAATGAGAATAAAATTGAGAAGATTATTAAGTTAGAGAAAGGAGAACAAGTTTTTGTCCTTAAGGGAAAGCATGCAGGTAAAAAGGGTAAGATAGAAGATGTTGTTGAACGTGGAAGTAAAAAGCTTGTAGTTATTGATGGTAAGGATAGTAAAGTAAATGTTTGGGTCAAGAATGTGATTGTAATGGATATGTAAAATGGAAGAACAAATGGAAACACCAAAGATAGAAGAAAAGATTGAAGAATCTCAAGTTAGCGAAGATAATAAAGTAGAAGATATTAATAAGCCTCATAAAGAAAATCCAATGAGAGATATTGAAATAGAAAAAATGATATTGCATTGTGGTGGAACAGATGATAAATTAGAAAAATCTGTTAAATTATTGGAAAATATTACAAATAATAAGAAAATTTATATTGTTAAATCAACTAAAAGAATTCCTGCTTTTGGAATTAGTCCTGGAAAACAAAGTGGATGTAAGATTACAATTAGGGATAAAAATAAAATAAATGATTTATTGAAAAGATTTTTTTCATCTTTAGATGATACGATAAAGAAAAAGCAAGTTACTGAAAACCAATTATGTTTTGGAATTCATGAATATATTGAAGTTCCTGGATTAGAGTATGATAGAGATATTGGAATTTCAGGCTTTGATGTTATGGTTGTTTTTAAGAGAAAAGGAAAGAGAGTTGGGATTAGGAAAATAAAACGTGGGAAAGTTCCAAGAAAACAATTAGTTAGTAAGGATGAGATAGTAGATTTTTTAATTAAACATTTTGAATTGGAGGTTGAATAAAAATAAAAAATGACAGCAAGTGATTGGAGAAAAATGTTGAAGCAGTTTATAAGAAAACCAGCAATTAGGGCTAAGTACATAAAACACAACAAGCCAAAAGATAGGACAACAGGGATTGCAAAGAAGAAATGCGAGAGATGTGGTAGGTTTGGTGCTATGATAAATAGTTATGGATTAAATTTATGCAGACATTGCTTTAGAGAAATTGCGGTGGATCTAGGATTTAAAAAATATTCATAAGGAGAAAGATAAAATGAGTCAAGATATTGTGTCGGATGGATTGAATGAAATAATGAATGCCAAAAGGGCAAAAAAGAAAGAACTAGTGTTAAAAAGACACTCAAAATTACTTAGAAGTATTTTAGATATAGCAAAAGAATCTGGTTATCTAGATTATGATGTTAAAAATAATGAGATTACTATTAAGATAAGGGACTTAAATGCAATTAGAGTTATTAAACCAAGATATACTGTTACAACTAAAAAAATAAATTTCTACGTTAGAAGATTCTTGCCTGCTAAAGATTTTGGATTTGTGATAGTAAGCACTAGTAATGGTTTGATGAGACATAAAGAAGCTGAAGAGAAGAATATTGGAGGATGCTTAGTTGCATATATGTACTGATGGAAGAAGAAACAAAAAAACAAGATCAAGTTGAAGGAAAAATGGAAGAAACAAGGAAACCTGAAGTGGAAGAGCAGAAAGTTGAAGATAGTAAGACTGAGAATGAAGATGCTAAGAAAGAGAAGACTAAAGATAAAAAATTATATGAAGAATTTGAGATTCCTGAAGGAATTATAGCTAACTTGGAAGATGATGTTTTAATTATGAAAAAAGATGATAAAGAATTAATTAGAAAATTACCAGCTTTAATTACTATTAAAGTTGAAGGTAATAAGATTATTTTAAGTGCTGCTCGGAATAGGAGGATTGAGAGAAAGCTTTTCGGGACTTTTAAATCTCATATTAAAAACATGATTAAAGGATTTACAGAAGGTTTTAAATATAAATTACAAATAGCAAATGTTCATTTTCCAATGAATGTGAGTCATGATAAAGAAAATAATGAACTTATTGTTAAGAACTTCTTAGGAGAAAAGAAAGACAGAAGAATAAAACTAGTTGAAGATGTTAATGTAAAAATAGAAAATGAAAATATAGAATTAGAAAGTTTTGATATTGAAAGAGCAGGGCAGGTTGCTACTAACATTGAGAAAGGGACTAGGGTTAGAAATAAAGACAGAAGAATTTTTCAGGATGGAATATTTTTAGTATCTAAACCTAGAAGGGAGTTTATGTAAAATGGCATTTAGAAGGACTGACGGGCATAAGTATTCAAAACTAGGAGTAAGAAGGAAGAATAAGCAAGTTTATAGAAAAGCTAAAGGAATTGACAACAAGATAAGGCTAGGTAAAAGGCATAGACCAGTAAGAGTTAAAATTGGTTTTAAGAATGAGAAGACAACTAGGGGATTGATTAATGGAATGGAAGCTGTTATGATACATAATGTTAAAGATTTAGAAAAGGTTAAAGAAAATATGATTGGAATAATTGGTAAGATTGGGAATAAGAAAAGGAAAGAAGTTGCTGAAATTGCCTTAGAAAAAAAGATTAAATTACTGAACCTTGATGCTGAGAAATTTTTGAAAAAGATAGAAAATAAAATGAAACTTGCTGAAATTGAAAAGACTAAAAGAAGTACAAAGAAAAAAGTTAAAGATAAGAAAGCTAAGGAAAAAGAAGATAAAGAAAAGAAAGAAGCTGAGAAGAAAGAAGAAAAAAAGGAAGAGAAGAAATCTGAAGAAAAATTAGAGGAAAAAGTTGGAGACAAGACTGATATCTCTGAAAAAGATAAGAAAGAAAAAACTGAAGTAGAAGGAGAAAAAAGTATTAGTAAACCTGCTGAACTTGTAAAAGATACTAAAACTGAAACTAAACAAGAAACTAAGGAGATAAAGAAAGATGAATCTAGCTAAGAAAAAAATACTTGCATCTAAGACATTAAGAGTTGGAAAAGGAAGAATAATCTTTAATATGGAAAATTTAAGTGAAATAAAAGAAGCAATTACAAGGCAAGACATTAAAAGTTTGCATAGCGAAGGAATAATCTTAATTAAACCTGTAAAAGGTAGGAAAAAAATTGTAAGAAGGAAGACTAGGAGAGGTCCTGGAAAGATTAAAAAGAAAATTAATAATAGAAAGCAAGTTTATGTGAAAATAACTAGGAAATTAAGGAAATATGTGATGGATTTGAGGAATAGAGGGGTTGTTGATAGGGAATTATATTGGGATATACGAAAGAAAATAAGAATGAGAAATTTTAAAAGTAAAGCTAATCTTAAAGATTATTTGAAAGGTATTGAAGTTGATTTTGATAAAGTTGTTGAGAGAAAAGAAGAGAAAGTTGAGAAGGAAAAGAAAGTAGTTAAGAAAGAACAGACTAAAGTTAAAAGTGAGAAAACTAAAAAATGAAAAGGCAAAGAAAACTAGATAAACGAAGAAGGCAAGAAGGTAAGACAAATTATCATAAAAGATTGATTTTACTTAAATCAGAAACTCCTAGGTTAGTTGTTAGAAAAACTAATAAATACATAACATTGCAGATTGTGGAAAGTAAGAAGGCTCAAGATAAAGTTTTGTATACTGTTAGTACAAAAGAGCTTTTAAAACATGGATGGCCTGTTGATAAGGCTGGAAGTTTAAAATCTTTAAGTGCTGCATATTTAGCTGGATTGTTGATTGGGAAGAAAGCTTCTAATGTTAAAAGTAAGATTATTTTAGATAGTGGATTAATTACAAGCACAAAGGGTTCTAGGGTGTATGCTGCTGTTAAGGGAATTGCTGATTCTGGAATTGAAATTCCTTTTGATGAAAAAGTTATTCCAAGTGATAAGATGATTAATAAGTATGATTTTTTTGATAAAGTTAAGGAGGGTTTGAAATAATGGTAGAAAGAAGACAAATGTACAGAAGGGATCAGAAACCTAGGTCAAAGGAAGAAATCGTAAAGATGAGAGAAGAAAGAATAAAGGAACAGCAAGCTAGAGAGTTAGAAGAATGGAAACCAAAAACAAAATTAGGTAAGCTTGTTAAAACAGGAAAGATAAAAGATATTGATGAGGCATTAAAATATAAAATACTTGAATCAGAGATTATTGATTCGTTGTTAAATTTGAAAACAGAAATTCTTAATATTGGGCAGGCAAAAGGTAAATTTGGTGGTGGAAAGAGAAGAGCTTGGAGACAAACTCAGAGAAAAACTAAGGAAGGAAATGTCCCAACTTTTTCTTGTATGGCTGTTATTGGAGATGGTAATAGTTATGTTGGAATTGGTTATGGGAGAGCAAAAGAAACCCTTCCAGCTAGGTCAAAGGCAATAAGAAAAGCTAAACTTAATCTTATGAAAATTAAAAAAGGTTGTAGTAGTTTTGATTGTACTTGTGGTGAGCCACATAGTGTTCCATTTATTGTTGAAGGAAAAGTAGGGAGTGGTAGAGTCAAGTTAATGCCTGCTGCTCAAGGAACAGGATTAGTTGCAGGTGATGAATTAAAGAAAATATTAAAAGTTGCTGGAGTAAAAGATGTTTATAGCAGAACAAGTGGAAAGAAGAGAACAACATTAAATTTAGCTAAGGCATGTATGGAAGCTTTGAGAAAAACTACGGAGATGTAAGATGGAAGCACAACAATTAACACTTCAAGATTTAAGATTATACTCTCTTCAACAAGAACCTCAGAAAGTTGCAGTAGGCATGGAAGGTTTTATTTATAGAATATCAGAGAATCATGTAGCAAAAATACCTCATGATAGAAATGTTGATGAATGGTTAAGAAATGATGAATCTGCTATTGAATCTATTGTAAATGAATATAAAATAGCAAGAGAGCTTTTTGATGGAGGGGTTTGCGTTCCAAAACCTGAAGGAGTTTTTAATATTCATATGGGGCTTGAACCTCCTGTTTTATTAGAGCGGGGAAGAGATTATCCTGGATTTGTAATGGAATATATACCTGGAGAAAGTCTAGAAGGTTATATGGGAAGAGATTATGGATTACGAGTGGCAATGTATGATGAAGAGTTAGAAAAAGCAGAAGAATTAGGATTCCTAACTATTGATGCAGAGGACTGTAATGGGATATGGTCTCCAGTTAAAGGAAAAGTATATATTTGTGATTTTGGAGAATGGAGAAGAAAGGAGGATGTACATTAATATGGAAGAAAGAAAATTTATTATGCTTAAGAAAGAAGAATTTGGAATTAAAGAATATATTAAAAGAAATTTGGGTAAAGGTAAAATTAGTAATTTAGATATTGAATATACTCCTGTTGGTGAGAAAATAATAATAAGTACAAGTAAGCCTGGTTTAGTTATTGGAAGAAAAGGAGAGAAAATTAGAGAGTTAACAGAAGTTTTGAAAAGAAGATTTAAACTTGAAAATCCTCATATTGAAATAAAAGAAATTGAAAAGCCTTTATTTGATTCTCAATTAGTTGCAGATGATATTGCGCTTGCTTTGGAGAGGATGGGTAATTTAAGATTTAAGGTAATTGCTTACAGAAAATTACAGGAAATTATGAAAGAGGGTGCTTTAGGATGTGAGTTAAGGCTTACTGGTAAGTTACCTAGTGAGAGGTCTAGATCCTGGAGATTTTCAGAAGGTTATTTGAAAAAAGCTGGAGAACCAAGTAAAGAAATTGATAGAGCTCAAGCAACTGCCTTAACAAAAACAGGAATTATTGGAATTAAAGTAGCTATTATGCCTCCTGATGCTAGAATTTATGACAAAATTGAAATTGATGATAAAATGAAAAATCAAATTAAAATGGGAGGAGTTGAAGAAGAACCTGTTGAAGAAATAAAAGTAAAGAAGAAAAGAAAAGCTAAACCTAAACCAAAAACTGAAAAGAAAGAAGAAAAAGAAACTGATAATCTTAAACAGGAAGGAGAGAGTAAATCTCAAAAGGGTGAGAAGAGTAGTTCTGAAGAATTAGAAGATACTAAAACTGAACCAAAAACTAAAGTTCTTAAGGAAACAGAATTTAAACCTGAAGAAGCAAAAGCTATGAAAATAGAAGAAAAAATTGAAGAAGGTATTCCTGAAGAGTTTGTTGAACAAGAGATAAAAGAAGATGCTCAGAAATCTTTGATTTCTGGCGCCAAAGAATCAATAGATTCTTCTGGTATTGAGAAAGAAAAAGAAATTAAAGAAGAAAAAACTGAAGAAAGTAAGGAGGAAGGAATTTAAATATGGCTATATTAAAAACTAAAGATATTTCAAGGATGTCTAATGATGAGAGAGAAGGAAAAATTAAAGATTTAAAAATGGAATTAATTAAAGAAAAAATTAATTTAAGTAAGGGTGGGAAAACTAAGATTAAAGAAATTAAAAAAACAATTGCAAGATTATTAACTTTTAACCAACTCAATAGATTAAATCAAACTGTTGAAGAAAAATAAACATGGATATATGTCCTAAGTGTGGATTGCCTTTGCAAGCTTGTGTTTGTGAAGAAATTGCAAAAACAGAACAGAGAATACAGATAACAACCGAGAAGAAAAAATTCGGAAAGATAATAACAGTTATCTCCGGTTTTCAAGATGTAGACTTGAAAACTATTGCAAAAGATCTGAAACATGATCTGGCATGTGGGGGAACAGTAAAAGAAAATACTGTTGAACTGCAAGGAGATCATTCAAGGATGGCCAGAAAAGCTTTGGCAAAACTTGGATTTTCAGAAGATAGCATTGAACTTGCATAACTTACCAAAGGCACTAAATAAGAGAGAATGATAGTAATAGAAAATGGAATCTCAAAAAGAAATTAAGAAAGAAGAAACTAAAGATATTGGTAATGCTAAACCAGATAAGGTTAGTAAGTCTCAAGAGAGCGAGAAGAGTAGCCCTAAACCTTCAGAAGATATTAAGAAAACTGGAAAATTATTAGCTGTAATTAGAATTTCTGGTATGGTTAAAGTTAGAGAAAAAATTGAAGAAACCTTAGATAGATTAAGATTAAGAAGAAAATATGCTTGTGTAATAATTGACTCTAGTAATAAAAATTTAATGGGAATGCTAGAAAAGGTTAAGTTTTATGTTGCTTATGGTGAGATAGATGATAAGGTTCTTAGTAATTTAATAAAAGAACGAGCTGAAAGTGTTGAGGGTCGGAAGAAAGAGGTTAAAATTAATGCTCCGGAAGTTGTTTCTGGATTGAGTGAAGGTAAGAAGCTTGTTGATTTTGGGTTAAAGCCTTTTTTCAGATTACATCCTCCAAGAAAAGGAATTAAAAGCAAGCTGCAATATCCTAAAGGAGTTTTAGGAAATAATAAGAAGGATATAGGTAAATTGATAGAGAGGATGTTGTAAAATGGTAATGAAATTAAAGAAAAAGAAAAAATCTGTACGACAAAGAGGAGAGACTAGACATGGTTGGGGGGCTAGAAAAAAGCATAAAGGTAGAGGACATAGAGGTGGAACAGGAATGGCTGGGACTGGGAAAGGAGCTGATCATAAGAAAAGTCTTATTATAAATAAATATGGAAATAAATATTTTGGAAAACAAGGAATAACTAGTAAGGGTACTGAAAAGAAAAGAGTTAAGAGGGTTAATTTGAGGGATATTGAAAGACATCCTGAGAAATTTAAAGTTGGAAAAGATGGTTGGTTGGATTTAAAAGATTATAAGATTTTAGGGGATGGGAAGTTAAGCAAGAAGATTAAAATAAAAGCATTAGATATTAGTAAGAAAGCTAAAGAAATTATTGAAAAAGCTGGAGGAGAGGTTGAGGTTTTGAGGAAGGAAAAAGTGGAGAAAGAACTAGTAAAAGAAGAGAAGAAAGAAACTGGTAAACTTACACAAGAAGAACCTGAGCAGGTAAGTGAGGAAGAGAATAAACCTGTTGAAATTGCAAAAGATACTAAGATTAAAACTGAAGAAGTAAAAGAGAAAAAACCTGAAGTAGAGTAAAATGGCACTTAAAGATATTTTAAAAAATCTTCCAGAAGTAAAAAGCCCTGTTGAAAAAAAACTAAGTTTTAATATCAAACTTAAATGGACTTTGATAATTCTTGCTGCATTTTTTATTATGTCCAATGTAGCGCTTTATGGTGCTGACCCTGGCTTTTTAGAACAATTTGAATTTCTTTCTGTTATATTGGCATCAAATTTTGGTTCTATAATTTCGTTAGGAATTGGTCCAATCGTTATGGCTAGTATTATCTTACAATTATTAGTAGGTAGTAAGATTCTTAATATTGATACTTCAACTTCTGAAGGTAAGAAATTTTTTCAAGGATTACAAAAATTATTAGTCTTATTTTTTATATTATTTGAGGCTATAATTTATGTTTCTATGGGAGGAATTAGAGCTGCTCCTGGTTTTACATATATAGTTGTCTTTCAATTAATCTTAGGAGGATTGGTTATATTATTTATGGATGAAGTTTGCCAGAAATGGGGATTTGGTTCTGGTGTTAGTTTGTTTATAGCTGCTGGTGTTGGTTGGCAATTAATTACAGCTAGTTTTGGTTTTTTGGGACCTGAGGGAGGTTTCCAGCCATCTGGAAAAGTAATAGCATTAATAGTTAGTTTAATGGCTGCAGATAGTCAAGGAGCAATGTTAGCTTTCGCTGCAATTGCTGCAACAGTTATTTTATTCTTAATTGTTGTCTGGGCACAAAGTTTGAAAATTGAGATTCCTTTGAGCTATGATAGATTAAGAGGATACAGCATGAAATGGCCTTTGCAGTTTTTTTATGCTTCAGTTATTCCAGTTATATTAACAAGTGCTTTAATTGCTAATATGCAATTATTTGGAGGTTTATTGCAAAATTGGCTACAACGACCAACTTTTCTAGGAAATTTTGTTAATGGACAAGTACAGCAAGGGTCTGGAATTTTATATTGGGTAAGTTCGACAGATATTGTTGGCAGTATAATTAGGGGAAGCTGGCAGAATATTTTAATATGGCAGACAATAGGTCATATCATTTTCTTTATGTTCTTTTGTGCATTGTTTTCAGTATTTTGGGTTAAGACAAGTGGGATGGATGCAAATGCTCAAGCTAGTAATATTTTAAAATCTGGATTGCAGATTCCAGGATTTAGAAAAGATCAAAGAATTTTGGAATCAATTTTAGCTAGATATGTTATGCCTCTTACTATAATGGGAGGGATGGCAATTGGATTACTGGCAGCTTTAGCAGATGTACTTGGAACTTTAGTTGCTGGAACAGCCTTATTACTTGGAATTATGATTACCTTCCAGTTTTATCAAAATATTGCGCAGCAACATGCAATGGATATGAATCCTGCAATGAAAAAGATGATGGGGGTTTGAGACTCATCTTTAAAAACTCTCTTTAATTATTACTAAAAGAAGAAAATGGCAATAACAGATTTTATTAACAGCAATCCAAAGACTTCTATAATCTTTATTTCATTACTTGCTACTATTTTTATAACAGTTGTTAGATATTACATGACTGATAGAGATAAAATGAAAGAAATTCGTGCAAGACAGAAAGAACTAAAAAAAGAAATGAAACAATTTAGAGATAATCCAGAAAAGATGATGGAAATAAATAAGAAGATGTTAGAAGATATGCCAGAACAAATGAAACAATCCTTTAAGCCAATGATTATCACTTTAATTCCTTTATTGATTTTATTTAAATGGTTATATGGAATTTTTTCAGCAACAAGTTTGGGAGGAAGTTGGATATGGTGGTATATAGGCAGTTCAATAATTTTTAGTATAATTCTAAGTAAGGGTTTCGGGTTGCAGTAAGCTTTATAAATGGCTTTAATTACAGAATTTCATGATGGACCAACAACAAATAATAAAAATCCAAATGATGGAGCAGGAAGTTAATCAGTTGAATCAGCAATTGCAGTTGATAGAACAGAATATTGTAGAGTTAAATGAATTAATGGCAAGTTTAGATGAAATTGATAAACCAGAGAATAAAGAGATTCTTGCTAATTTAGGGAAAAAAGTTTTTATCCCTGTTGAAATTAAAGATAAAAATTTAATAATTGAAGTAGGAAAAGGGTATTTTGTCAAAAAGACAGTTAGTGAGGCTAAGAAAGTTATTGAAGGAGAAAATGGCAAGTTAATAGTAGGAAAAGGGCAGATTATGGAAAGATTAGAAATTTTGCAGAATGAAATGAACGGAATGATTATGGAAATTCAGAAGGAGCAGATGAAATCTGCCGGTAAAGAAAAAGAAGGGAGTATAGAGAGGATGGTAGGTTCATCATCTGAAGATGATGAAGGTCACGAGGGGAAGTAACAT
>Ga0310122_10000356_pt1 | contig 29262 bp, 27 predicted proteins | sample CB6_Bottom_1051__FD_203503 | JGI IMG/M metagenome (GOLD analysis project Ga0310122, IMG submission 203503) | Marine microbial communities from Western Arctic Ocean, Canada - CB6_Bottom_1051 | ecosystem: Environmental > Aquatic > Marine > Oceanic | place: Canada: Western Arctic Ocean | collected...
GAATTCAAGTCGGTCACCAAGACCGCAGGCCATGGGTTTGATCTTGACCTGCTGGACCCCGGCATCTATGAGGCTAAGTTGGTCCGCACTTCCAACGCGATCAAGGGTCTGCAAGAAGACAACATCATCTAAAGACAATCTCTCTAAGGGGGCGGTTATTGCCTCGACCCTCCCGCATCCAGCGCCACGCGAACGGGTCTTGCCTCGACCCCGTACGCACCAGTCCCGTCCTTCCTATGCAGGAAGGACGGGACTTTTTTGTTCCATCGCCTGACCTGAGCGAAAAGATTGAACTCGTTACATTACCTGGAGCGCCGGTAGGCTGTGGGAATATCGGCTCTCTAAACGATCTGGAGTATCATCATAGCCATACTGACATCCCTTATCGGACGGCTGAGCGGTTACCGAAGTAGACTTGGCCAAGAAGACTCAGTCACCCACCGAAGAGCGCATCCAACCGGGACTTTGGGAACAGGACGGCAACTTCTTGAAGTTGAGCAAGCCGGTGTCTCTGATCGCGAAGAAGGCTTTCACACGGACCTAGAGTAGGGATGTTGTCCTAGAATGAAACTGCCGAACTTTCAGAACGCCTTTGTTCCATCAGAGAAATTGGCGAACTACCTGCTTTCCGAGATTCATCCTGTAGGCAGATCCGAAGCCTAGTTTCTGAAGAATCTGGGGTATGATGATAGTGATACAGCCATCCTGGCTCAGGATTTACTGACCATCGCCCGAGAAGAAGATGTGTCGGTCATCCGATCGTCGGAGTTCGGCACGAAATATGTAATCGAAGGACTGATGCGGACGCCCAATGGGTCCTTGGTAGCGATGCGAACTGTTTGGATCATTGGATCGATTGATCTCCAACCGAGGCTGGTCACTGCTTATCCGGTCTGAACCCGACGCAGCAAGGTATGCCATGATTAAGGAACTGGACATAATAGTCCTCACCCGAGACATAACGGAGCACAAGCTCAAGCAGGGCGATGTTGGAGCCGTGGTCCACTGCTACTCGGCAGACGGATTCGAGGTTGAATTCGTGACCGGCGAGGGGAATACCGCCGCCGTTCTCACCCTCGCCGGAGATGACATCCGGCCCATGGGCAAAGGCGAGATACTCCACGCACGCGAATTCACAGTTGCGTGACCGCTAAACCATGTACGTAATAGGCACTGCCGGCCATGTGGACCACGGCAAGTCCACCCTGGTTAAAGCGCTGACCGACATCGACCCGGACCGATTCCCCGAAGAGAAGGCCAGGGAGATGACCATCGACCTGGGTTTCGCCTGGATGACGCTTCCCAGTGGCCGGGAAGTCAGCATCGTTGATGTGCCCGGACACGAAAGGTTCATCAAGAACATGCTGGCCGGCGTGGGGGCCATCGACCTGGCCCTGCTGATCGTGGCCGCCGACGAAAGCGTGATGCCCCAGACCAGGGAGCACATCGCCATCCTAGACATCCTTCAGATCACCCGTGGCCTGGTCGTCGTCACCAAGACCGATCTGGTCGACGAAGAGATGGTGGAGTTGGTGAAGGCCGAGGTCGAAGACACCCTGCAGGGCACATCATTCGAGGGATGCCCGATGGTCGGCGTCTCCGCCTACACCGGCGACGGCCTGGACGAACTGAAAGCCACCATGGACAGCATCCTGGACGAGACCGAAGTTAGGCAGGACCTCGGACGGCCGCGCCTTCCCATCGACCGCTGCTTCACCATCTCAGGATTCGGAACAGTGGTCACCGGCACCCTCATCGACGGCACATTGACCGTGGGCCAGGAGATCGAGCTGGCCGGGTCCGGGCAGCGGGCCAGGATCAGGGGTCTCCAGAGCCACAAGACCAAGGTAGACGCCACCGACCCCGGCGTTAGGCTGGCGGTGAACCTGTCCGGCCTGTCCAAGGATGAGGTCGAACGCGGCGAGATACTGACCATCCCCGGCTGGCTCAAGCCCACCTACCGCCTGGATGCCCGCCTGCGTATGGTCAAGAACGCCCCCCATCCTTTGAAGCACAACCAGGGCGTCACATTCCACCTGTTCACCAGTGAGGCTTCGGCCCGGGTCCGGCTGCTTGACGCCGAACGGCTGACCGCCGGACAAGAAGGCTGGGTCCAATTGCTATTGGCCGACCCGCTTCCAGTGGTCAAAGGCGATTTCTTCGTGATCCGTTCCTCGGAAGATACATTGGGCGGCGGTCAGATCGTCGATCCCAATCCCCGGCGCCGCTACCGCCGGTTCGACGACGATGTGATCGAACGCCTGATGACCCTGGACCAGGGCACCGGAGGGGACATCATCATCAGCATAGCCGAACAGTGGGGCCCCTGTGATATGACGGTGCTCTCCCAGCGGACCAACCTGTCCCGGGAGGAAGTAACGGAAAGGGTTGCCCAACTCACCGGGGGAGGCCACCTGGTGAGCCTGGGCGAATTCGGCAGCGATGCCGACGCTGTAGTCTATTCGGCCCAGGGATGGGACATTCTCAAGAGCAAAGTCGCCTCGGCCTTGCAGCTCTACCACACGCAGTACCCGCTGCGCCACGGCGTCCCGGCCCAGGAGGTCCGCAGCCGCCTGAATCTGTCGCAGCCGGTCTATCAGCGGGCGCTGGCCCGTCTGGTCGAGGAACAGATCGTGGTTGACGAGCGCCAGTCTCTGCGCCTGCCGGACCATCAGATTACATTGACCCCAAAGATGGAAGAAGAGGCGTCCGCCTACTTGAAATCCCTACAGAAAGACCCTTATTCTCCACCCAGCGACCAGAAGGTCAGCTCTGAGTTGCTGGGAGTGCTGATAGACCAAGGCAAGGTGGTGCGGGTAACGGATGGAGTCATCTTTGACGCCTCGGCCTACCGCGAGATGACCGAGCGCATCGTTCAGCACCTGAAGGACCAGGGGAATATCACTGTGGCTGAAGCCCGGACGATGTTCAACACCAGCCGAAAATACATCCTCCCTCTGCTGGAACACATGGACCAGCAGCAGATCACCCGCCGCACCGGCGACGAAAGAGTCTTGAGGTAGTCTTTCATTGAATCAAAGATACCGGAGTCAAAGATACCGGCAGCAAAGCGCCCTTAAAAAACCCGGCGAACCGGTAAGGTAATCCGGTATGGGACTGGACATGGGACAAACGGTCCTGCAACTGGACCAACTCACCGAGTCGGTGCGTGGCGCCAGCGAAGCCCGCGAAGAGCGCCTGACGGCCCTGCTCAATTCGGCGGCCGGCATAGATCCTGAAACCGCCGCCGAGAAGACCGTCGACACCCAACAACGCCCCTATCTGGCCGCCGAGGTCGAAGAGTCCCTGCTAGGCTCCTACCCGCCCGCCGACCCGCCCGCCGACTGGGTGGTTGCCGCCGTTGACGGCTCTCATATAGACGTCGACCGTCATTTGCCCGTGGCCTGCTACCTGCTGAACTTTGGGGGTTGCGTGCTGACCTACGGCAGTCACCCCGACGCCACACTCTTCAGCCACCCACACCTGGCCACCACTCCCGAGGAACTCTTTATCTCGGATCCCGCCAATTCCATGGGAGAGGAGATGATCAGCGGCCCGCTCCTGGGTCTGGTGCGCACGGTGAAAGAGCTGGAGACCCTGGCCAACACGGTAGAACAGTGCCCGCCGGGCTTGCCGGTCCTAGCGCTGGTGGACGGCTCGTTGGTGCTTTGGGGCCTGTCCGGACAAGCCTATCGTCCCTACGTCAGCTACGCCATCATCAACGAAGGTCTGCTTCCCGCCATGAAACGCCTGGAAAAACTGTCCGAGACCCGCCCTGTCGCCTTGGCCGCCTACGTTTCCTACCCTCGGAGCACCGAGGCCGTGAACGCCGTGCGCTGTTCTCTCTGCCCCCATGAAGTCACCGTCTGCACCCAGTCGTGCAACAACCGACGTTCTACCCAGCAACCATGCAACGGCGCCAACGATTTCCTGGACCGGGACCTGTTCCAGCGTCTACTCGAACCCGGCTGGCGCTCTCCGGTCTACAAGACCAACTCGTCGGTTTCCCGGGAGTCCTACGACGAAGCCAACAAGGTCTACTTCTTCTACCTGAACGCCGGCGAAGAGATCGGCCGGGTCGAGGTCCCCAAATGGGTGGCCAAGAACGAGACCCTGCTCTCTATGACCCACGCTCTGATCTATGACCAATGCCAGCGCGGACAGGGCTACCCTGTGGCCATCTCCGAGTCCCACGAGCAGGCCGTCGTCAGCGCTGGGGACCGCCGCGTCTTCCGCCGCATGCTGACCGACTCCCTAGAGCGCCAGGGCCTCTCCGCCGCCACCTCCCAGAAAGACCGGTCCAAGCGTTCGCCCTGGGTGTAGACTCTAGGCATTTAAGTCAAAGTATCCCTTCTCCCGCGCACGGGAGAAGGTTAGGATGAGGGCCACTTACTCCCTGAGCCAACTTCCGGAGAACTACGATGCTAACTACCCGTCTCTGCACATTCCTGGGCATAGACTTCCCCATCATTAACGCCCCCATGGCCGGGACCGCCAGCGCTGAGCTCGCCACCGCAGTCTCAAAGGCGGGCGCGTTCGGAATGATAGGCGCCGGTGCAGACCCGGATCCAACCTGGCTCCTAGAACAGGTGCACGCCGTCAGGGAGAAGACCTCATCGCCCTTCGGAGTGGGTTTCTCCTCGTCGTTTCCTGGGCTGGAAAAAGCCATAGAGGCGGCCCTGGATGCCCAGGTTGCCGCCATCGGCCATTCTTTCATCGATCCAACACAATTGATAAACCAAGCCAAGGGAAGCGGCGTAAAGATCTTTGCCCAGGTCCAGACGATGGCCAACGCTAAAAAGGCGATAGCGGCCGGGGCAGACGTCATCATAGCCCAGGGCAGTGAAGCGGGCGGGCATACCAGTCATCTGGGAACGCTCTCGTTCGTACGTGCTGTGGTTAAGATCGCAGGGGATATACCGGTTGTGGCCGCCGGAGGGATCGCGGACGGACCCGGCCTCGCCGCTGCTTTGATGCTGGGGGCCGAGGGCGCCTGGATCGGCACCCGCTTCGTTGCCAGTCTGGAATGGGCCGGGCCGGAATGGGCCAAGGGCCAGGTCATACTCGCCGATGTGGATGACACGATACTGACAAACGTCTACGACCTGGTGTCGGACGCTCCATACGACCATGATGTGGTCGGTGACCGGGTCATCAGCAATTCCTTCACTGACCGATGGCACGGCAGGGAAGCCGAGATGATGACCCGGCAAAGCGAACTGAGGGAAGACATCGCCACCGCCACCGCCGCCGAAGACGCGACAACAGCCCCAGTCCGGGCCGGAGCCGCGTCGGGACTCATACGCTCTGTCGAACCGGCATCCTACATCCTCCGGGAGATCGTCTCCCAAGCGGAAGACATCCTCAGACACCGCCCCCAGAAACTTCTGGGAGGGTGAATCCCAAATACACCGAACCTAGATACAAAACACCTCAATTTAAAAGCATCTAAAGTTGATATAGGATGGCCTGACGAATCAAGTCGAAACGGGACCTAACCATCAACCGATATCGGACTCGATTTTTCAGGAGATTCCAAATGGCGCAACACAGGCACGAGATGTACCGGCCGATTCACAAAGCTATCCGGCACATGATGTATACAACGGCCCACGACTTGAGCGTCGCGGATTTTCAAGGCAAGCGGTCAGCCGATGGAGCGTTGGCCTCTCTGGAAAGCACCATATCGCTACTGGTCTTGCGTGCCGGGCATGAGGAGGAATACGTGCATATCGCTTTGGAAGAGCGGCCGCCACGGTTTATCGAGTCATTTGAGAAAGACCATGGGAACGATGAACTGGTTTACGCCCAACTCAGGAAGCTAAGCAGTGAAGTTGGGAATGCCAGCGGCGAGCGGAAATCCGAGCTGGGGAACGAGATTTACGACATCTACAACCAATTCGTCGGAATCTATGTGGAGCATCTATACCGAAGGAGCATGAACTGCAGCAGGCACTGTGGGACAACTTTACCGACGAGGAACTTGGCGCTATCGACGGAGCCCTGCAGGCCAGCGTAGCGCCGGATGTGATGGGCCAATTCCTCACCTTGTTCTGCGCCAGCTTCAACCCAGACGACCTGGTTTCCTTACTTGGCGCCATGAAGGGCGGGATGCCTCCGGAAGTGTTTCAGGGTGTGATTGGATTATGTGAATCGGCGAGACCTCCGGATATCTGGGCCAAGGTTAAGGACCGCGTCTAGCCTCGTGGGACTCAAACAAACTGGCGAGAGACCGGCACATCTGTACCGGTCTCTTCTTATTGAATTTTCCGTCTATATCCGGGTCGTTTAGTTTCGCCGAAGCCTTACGGCAGCGCCACCCCCTAAATATTCCGGCAGGTCTTCAACCTCGTCAAATTCCGCCACGGTCTTCAGGAATTCTTCCACCGAATCTGTACCGTCGCGCAATTCCTCTAGGAGGTCTCCGATGGGGCTGACCGAAGCGGCGCCGGTGGCGTAGGAGCCGTGGAAGGCGAAGAAGGCCTGGTTGATCTTGCGGATGAAGATGCCATTGTCATCGATGGACTGCCGCCGCTCCTCCATATAGGATTCGGCTTCCTCGATCTTGCCCTCGGCCAGCAGCGCTTCAGCTTCGAGCCGGGTCTCCCGCATCGCCGCCTCAAAGTCGAAAGCGTCCGGGTCGGTAGGCTCTGTATCTGCATCGTCTTCGCGGACCACGATCTCCCCGGTCATGGCGGTGAAGGCCCGGTCGCCGAGCAGCTTCCCTCCGATGGACGCCGCTGTCTCATTCAGGGTGGTCATGTCGCCGTTGTCCCAGAAGTGCTGGCCCAGGGGCTGGAAGAAGAACCAGTGATGCAGCCACTCGTGGGCCGTGATCACCAGTGCGCTGTGGAGCGTGGCGGTGGCCGACACCACGCTGGGATAGGTGGCCACGCCTCCGGTGCTGACGACCAACGCCGACACATCATCCTCTCGGAAGATCACCTCCTCAAGTTCGTTCCGCACATCGCCGGGTATACCCGGTTTCAGCAGTGTGGAACTGGTCTGGGCGATACGGTCCCGCGGCGAGATGATCAACGCCCCCGGCGATGCCGCGAACACGGTGTCCACCGGTGGGAAGATGACCCCGATTCGGGAAGAAAACCCTTCCTCGACCAAGATGGCGCTAATCTCCGACTCCACGGTCTCTTCCACATCGGTCTGCATGTCGCTTCGCCGCTGCCGCAGTTCCTCGATCCGGGCAGCATTTTCATCTGCTGATCCGCGTTCCAGCTCCCGGATCTCCGCGGTCAGATCGAAGAATTCCTGGGCCTGGGCGATGCGGGCTTCCCGGGAAGGTTCCGAGTTCCAGGGCAATATCTCTTGGAGCTTGTTCACCCACTTGTCCAAGAAGTGGTCAACCTCCCAGCGAAACAGACTGTATTTATACGGCGACACCGCAACGTCGCTAGGAGATGGGCTGTCGCTACCTTGTACCGCGCCGAGCAGCACCACAGTAACAACCGAGAGCAAGAAAAGGCGCTTGGTTATCTTGAACACAATCCCCACAAAATCCGGCTATGCCGGTGCCCGTTAGGCTAGGACCCGGTAGCGGTAGCTGGACCCCAACAGGTCGCCTTCTTCGAAGCGGGTGAACCTAAGGGGCGAGATATCCACCGTCTTCCCTGCGCCTTCCACGATCAACTCCGCCATCGTGACCCCAATCATCGGTGAAAGCTTGAACCCGTGGCCGCTGAAACCAACGGCGCAGTACAGGCCGTCTATCCCCGGTACCGCGTCCAAGATCGGGTGCCAATCGGGGGTGGTCGTGAACAACCCGGACCACCCGCCCCGGTAATAGGCGTCCGCCATGGCCGGGATCCGGCGGGTCAGCCGACCCATGGCGTCGGCCATCACGTCCATATCCACGCCTTGGTTGTAGGTCTCGACCTCAACTTCTTCATCGTCGCCAAAACCCATCATGGTCAGCGATCTGCCGTCGGGCCGGAACGAGAAAGACTGGGCGATGTCTCCAACCGTTGGGTGCATAGGTAGTTTGTCCACCGGACGTGTGATGGAGGCAACCTGATGGCGTACCGGGACCAAGGGCACGTCCACGCCGATCTGGCCCAGCACATCCTTAGACCATGGACCCGCGGCAACCACGGCGATTGGGGTTTCCACCCGCCCCTCAGCGGTGACCACGGCTTTCACCCGCCCACCTGAGATCTCGATCGCCGTGGCCGGGTTCCGGAGCACGATCTCGGCCCCCATTTCCCGGGCCCGTTTCGCGTACGAAGTGGTGACCATATAGGTATCGGCGTAGCCAGACTGGGGCTCCCAGGCCATGACCTCGCCCTCGGTCACTGAGACCATAGGCGCTATCTCCTCCAGGTCTTTGGCGGTGACGCGCATGGTGTCGATGCCAAGCTCGTATTGCATCGCCACGTTGTGCGCCAGACCGGCGCCGTCTTCCTGGCTCACAACAACTAAATATCCCGTTTCGACGAACCCGGACTCTCCCCCGACGACCTCATCGAAGTTGGTGAAGACAGCCAGGCTTTCCCACGCCATCTTGGCGGTCACCTGATTGGAATAATGCATCCGGCAGATGGCCTGCGAGCGCCCAGTCGAGCCTGAGCCAAGCACGTCTTTTTCCAAGAGCAGGGTGTCGGTGACGCCCAGACGACCCAGATTGAACAAGATACTGGCGCCGATCACACCGCCCCCGATCATCACTACATCAGCCGTCGATTTCATGGTTTGCTTTTCTCCGTAACCCGTCTCGGTCCGGTGCGATTCCTAGGGAACTCTGGCCGCTTCAGGGCCTTGCTTTGACTTGCTCCACCGGGACCGTCCGGTAGACCCGGTCGCGGGTCTTGCCCTCCAAGGTCAAGAACCCCTTGGCGACCAGGTCCGCCAAGTCCCGCGAGGCGGTGGCCATCGACACTCCGGTAGCTTCCATATAGCCGCCACGGGTGATCTGGCCCAACTGGTTGGCATACATCAGCCCGTTTGTCTGCCTGGCGGACAGTCCAGCCTCAGGGCCATACGAGTATAGCTCACTCATCTTTTTGTGCCACGCCGTGGTCTGCTCCACCAACGAACGGGAGCAGACCACCAGAGCCGAAGTGCTGAACTCCAACCAAGGCGTGGCGTCGTAACCGTCTTGGAACCGGTTGCCCAAGCTGCGGCTGATGGCCAAGAAGTACTCGTCCTTCATTTCCAGCAGCGTAGCTTCCAGGGACAGCAGCTTCTTGAAGTCGAAGGACGAGCGCTGCAACAGCAACGTCTCCAGACCTCTGGAAGTGCGGCCGTTGCCGTCCCAGAATGGGTGTACCGCCAACAGATGCAGATGGGCCAATCCCGACTTCACCGCCGGATGCAGGCCGTCGTCATCCTGGCGCAGCCAGAGTGCGAAAGACCGCATCAGGCCGAGCACGTCTCCCTGGTCCGGGGGCTGATAGCCGCCCACGGAGTTCTGGCCCTTTCGGTATGCACCGGGGGTCAGAGTCGAAGTGGCCGTGGCGATGAAGTACCGGTTGAGCTGGCGGATAACCAGTTCGTCCACCGGGATATCGGCTTGGTCGCTCAGAAAGTCGATGAACTCGTAGGCCTGGAGTGCATTGATGTTGTCTTGCTCATCTTCGTTCTCCGCCCTGACAATCGACCGGGCCGCCAAGCGCCCCACAGCCACTTCGTCCAGCGCAGACCCTTCGATCCTTGTGGTGCTGGCGGCACGGCTGACCCGCACGTCGCGGTGCAGCCACTCCTCATGTTGGGGCATGAGCAACAGGTTTTGGATGAGCCATCGGTTGCGCTCAAACTCATCTATCTGCGCCTGGACCGTTGGCGTGATGGTGTATTGTGGGTTGAAGATACTATCATTAGTAATTAATTGATTCATAATATACTCTCATAGTATTCACTATGATAGTATCACCAACGCCATATCCCGTCAACCGAATCCACCCTATCTTCAGCTTTCATGCGTGCCTGTTGACAGGTAATTTTCACGAGAGTAGACTTTATAGTAATGTTGAAGGTGAACGGTAATCCCTGCGTTTCTTGTTGTACCTGTATCTGTTACATAGGGATCAGGTAACCTTCTGCGTTAGATAACAACTCAACTAGGAACCCTTGAACCCACCACGTTATTACGACCGGTGGGTTTTTTATTTGCCCAAAATTCTGGAGGACGAATCAAGTTGACGAGCCATACCTCGACCGAACGGTCTAACACCCAGGCAACCACCCCGGAGACAATCTACGAAGAGAGCTTGGAACTTGCCAAGAATTCTCAAAGCATCATTCCCTTCATGGAAGACGAGATCGTGCGGTTGGAGGAGGAGTCGGCGGCGTTCGTGGCCGGTGAAAGGGAAAACACGGAGTTCACGCCCTTTCGTTTGAAGCAGGGTGTCTACGGCCAACGCCAGGCCGACGTTCAGATGATTCGCGTCAAGATTCCCGGCGGCATCATCACGACGGAAGCCATGGACGCTCTGGGCGATTTCACCGAGAAGTATGCCCCCCTGGGCAAGGGCCACATCACCACCAGAGAGAACTTCCAGTTCCACCACATCCCTCTGGACCAGTGCCCCGACGCCTTGCGACTGCTGGGCGCGGCCGGTCTGAGCACCCGCGAGGCCTGCGGCAACGTGGTTCGAAACGTGGTGGGCGCACCCACATCCGGGGTCTGTGCGTCAGAGATATTCGACCCCACGCCTTACCTGGCCGCATTCGTGCGGTTCGCGGTACGGCACCCGCTGACCCAAGCGTTCCCCCGTAAATTCAAGAGCGCCTTCACGGGCTGCGACGACCACGACCATGTCGCCGCCGCCATCCAGGACCTGACCTTTGTATCTCAGATCAGGGTCGAGGATGGCGTCGAGAAGCGCGGCTTCAAGGTGTTTGTCGGCGGCGGCACGTCCATCATGCCACGGCTGGCTAAACCCCTTTACGAATTCCTGCCTGAGGAAGACTTCCTCAGGCTGACCCTGGCGATCTTCACGGTCTTCAACAATGCCGACATGTTGCGCAAGAACCGCATGATGGCCCGGCTAAAGGTCTTGATCGACAAGATTGGCTTGGACGAATTTAAATCGCAGGTTGAGGCTGAGCTGGAAAACATCGGCCCGCTCGACCCCAAGCCCTTCATGAACGTCGAAGAGATCATGCGGGAGACGCCTCCGGCGTTGGCCGCAAGTTCGGCCAACGGTAGCAACGGCGGTGGCGACTACGCCGAGTGGCGCCGGACCAACGTCGAAGCCCAGAAACAAGAAGGCTACTACGTCGTGCACGTGAAGCCCGACCGCGGCAACATATCCGCGGACCAGTTCCACGGCCTGGCCGACATCATGCGCAAGCACACCGGCGGCAGGGCCCGCACCAGCCAGGAGCAGAACCTGGCCCTGAGGTTCATCCCGGAGCACATGCTCCATGACGTGTGGGACGCGCTGACCGAGATCGGCCTGGCGGAAGCCAACGCCCATTCCATCAGCAACGTGGTCTCATGCCCCGGCACCGATAGCTGCAAACTGGGCATCACCTCATCCATGGGCCTGGCCGGTGCCCTGAAAGAAGAGATCGAGAGCTGGGACGGGCTGCTCCAAGATGAGGGCGTCAATGACATCCGCATCAAGATGAGCGGCTGCCCCAACGGCTGCGGCCTGCATCACATCGCCAACATCGGCTTCCACGGCGCGGCCACCAAGGGCGCCGACGGCGAGCAGATACCCGCCTACGAGATGTTCTTGGGCGGCAACTACGGCGACGTCAACGTGCAGGACTCCCGCATCGGAACGCGGATTCCCAGAGTCAAGATTCCGGCTAAGTCGGTGCCGGGCGTTCTGAAATACGTTGTCAACTACTACAAGGACAACCGCAACGATGGCGAGAAGTTCAACCAGTTCTTGGACCGTGTCGGGCTGGAAGAGCTGACCGAGGTCGCCGAAAAGGCCCAGCAAGCCGTTGCGGATGCCGCTCCCGGATCTGACATGTACGTCGACTGGGAACGCACCAACCAGTACAAGGTAGAACGGGGAGAGGGCGAGTGCGCCGTCTAGAGCGTTACTGATTTGGCCGCTTCTTCCCTGGCAGGAAAAACCATCGCTTACGTCGAGGCCCGCATGCTCTCTGAGATGGGGGCCTTGATCGAACGTAACGGCGGGATTCCCTACCCTGCTCCGGTAATGCAGGAAGTCCACCGGGGCGACACGCCCGAAGTCATGCAGTTGGTGGCGGACATCTGCGCCGGTAGGTTGCAGGTGATGGTCTTCCAGACCGGTGTCGGCACCAAGGCCCTCTTCGACAGCGCGGCGTCCCAAGGCAGAGAGGCAGAAACGCTGGAAGCCCTCGCCTCTATGACCGTGATCGCCCGCAGCCCCAAGCCCGCAGCTGTTCTGCGCCGTTACAAGGTCCGCATCGACCACATGCCACCGGAGCCCTTCACCTCCGCAGACCTCTTGGCCGCCATCGAGGAACTGGACCTTAAGGGCAAAGACGTGGCGGTACAGGCTTACGGCGGGCCGAACAACCTTCTGGTCCAGACCCTGAAAGAGCGCGGCGCCACCGCACGCGAAGTCTCTTTGTACACCTGGGGGCTGGCCGAAGATGTCGCTCCGGTACTGGGTTTGATCGAAGCTCTGGAAGGCGGCCAGATCGACGCCCTGGCGTTCACCAGCCGGATACAGGTAGACAATCTGTTGTCCATCGCCGGCCAAGCAGGGAGAGAGAAGTCTCTAAGACACGTTCTAGACCAGGGCGATGTGATTCTGGCCTCGGTTGGGCCGATCTGCACCGAACGTATGCTCCAGGCCGGATTCAGGGTGGACGTTGAGCCGGACCACCCCCACATGGGCAACCTGATCTTGGCCTTGGCGGAGCGTCTGAGCCCAGACTACGTCAAAACGGACTAGCCCTGGGGAGCTCGTCTTGAACGTACCGGAAAGTTCATAACGTAAGGGCGGGTTTCCAACCCGCCCTGACAATTGTGATTCAGTTTCCAACCGATCGACGATTTCGCCCGCTAACCCCTCTCTTCCCAACATCCTCATTGATTATACGAACAGGGTGGACAAATAAAAGGGCAGGTTAGAAACCTGCCCCTACGTGGCTTGTCATCCTGCTGGATTCAGCTCTTGATCCAGCGCTTGAACGAGTCCCAAACAGACTGCGGTTTGTGCTCGATGGACTCTCCCCGCCATCTTTTCTCTATCGAGATGTTCCTGGGAGTGATGAAAAAGAGCAGGTACCCCAGCACCAACAAGGCGAGTCCAACCCAGATCAACACCCATATCTGGAGCAGGGCGGCGATGATGAAAACGACCAGACCCGTCATCAGAATCTTGCCTGGTGTTATGGAAGGCCAGCGCCCCCTGGGAGTTTGATAGGGCTGGGGTTTACTGGCTTCATCCGCCTGGCGCACGGCCCTGGGACGGTCCTCCAGGGGTTTCTCCAACTCCCGGCCGGACTCATCGGGCGCGACTTCACCCGCATTCTTCAGGATCTCTTCAATCTCTTGTTGGTACTTGTCTTGCATGAATGCCGGTTACCGTAGTATCAGACGTGCGTTCACGCTCAAGCGTCTACCACGATTATACAGTACATAATCATTAACGGGTAGACGTTATTTTGGGCGTGGGTAGGCACGGGTCTTAAGGTGTAGCAGGCCGGTTATCCGGTCGATTCAGGGGGTTTGTAGCGACCGATGCGGCCTGTGACCAAGAATATCACCCTCTCAGAGATGTTCGTCGCCCGGTCGGCGATCCGTTCCAAGTCGTGGGCCACCCAAAGAAAATGGGTGGCGGCCTCGATGGTCTTGGGATGCTCCCCCATCTCCACGAATATATCGTGGCAGACGCTGTCATAAAGCGAGTCCACTTCGTCATCCGAGTCCCAGACATCGTTGGCCAGGTCAATGTCCCGGTCCATCAGAGACTTCAGACTGCGCTGTAGCATGGCCACTCCCATCCGGGCCATCTGGTCCAATTGCTGGGGTGTTTCCGTCGGTTCGTCTTCTCCGATTATCATGCATATCTTGCCGATTCCCTCGGCGTAGTCGCCCATGCGTTCCAGTTCGACCGCGATGTGTAGGACGGCCAGTAATGTCCGAAGATCGATAGCCAGTGGCTGCTGGGTGGCGATGAGGTCGATGCACTTCTCTTCCAACTCGAAGCGCTTTTCGTCTATGAGGTCGTCCTCCGCCACCACCTCATAGGCGATGGCCAAGTCCCGCCGCTGCAGGGCGTCCATCGACTTCACGATGGCCTTTTCCACCATCTCGCCCAGGCCGAAAAGTTCGGACACAAGATCTTCCAAATTTCTATCAAAATCGGCTCTAACCATAACGCCTCCGACACTTAAGCCAATCTTCTGCTCATCCGCCCATTAGGCAAAATCGGCTCTAACCATAGCGCCTACCCAGCCTACCCGAACCTGCCGGTGATGTAGGCCTCAGTCCGTTCGTCCTCGGGGTTGGTGAATATCTGGCGGCTCTCGCCGAATTCCACCAAGAACCCCACCCTCGCCTCCTCCACCATCAAGAACGCAGTGTAGTGGGAGACGCGGGCCGCCTGCTGCATGTTGTGGGTCACGATGATGATCGAATAATCCTCGGACAATTCACGCATCAGCTCTTCGATGGCCAGCGTGGCTATGGGGTCCAGGGCTGAGCAGGGCTCGTCCATCAAGATAACTCTGGGCTCCACCGCCAACGCCCGGGCGATGCAGAGCCTTTGCTGCTGGCCTCCGGAGAGCGACAGCGCACTGGCTTTCAGGCGGTCTTTGACCTCACCCCAGAGGGCCGCGCGGACCAATGATTTTTCGACTACTTCATCGATGCTGCCCTTGAAGCCGTTGATCCGCGGACCGAATGCCACATTGTCGAAGATTGACTTCGGAAATGGGTTGGGCCGCTGGAACACCATGCCGATCTCGTAGCGGATCTCGGTCGGATCAACGTCGTGGCCGTAGAGGTCCAGACCGTCGAACAGCACTTGCCCCTCCACCCGGGCTGAAGGGATCAGGTCGTTCATCCGGTTGAAGCACCGTAGCAGCGTGCTCTTGCCGCAGCCAGATGGGCCGATGATCGCCGTGATCCGGTTGCGGGCGACGTCCAAGTCTACGTCCGTGACCGCCTTTTTCGTGTCGTAATAGACGCTCAGCCCGCGTGTCTGAAGGATGGGTCCCTGGTCTTGCAATCTCTCTTCTATCCTTTCAGCGTTCCGGCGAATATGCCTGGGCTTGCAGTCATTGTCAGTCCCACTTGTTCTGGAAACGGTTGCGGAGTATCACCGCCCCCGCGTTCATCATTAGGAGTATGACCAGCAGCACGATTATACCGGCTGCGGCGGCCTCCTGGAATCCTTCCTGCGGACGGGAGGTCCAGTTGAATATCTGGATGGGAAGTACGGTGAACCGGCTGAGGGGACTGTCCGGCGAGAAGGGCACAAAGGTGAGTGCGCCCATGGCGATGAGTGGCGCGGTCTCACCGATGGCCCGGCTGACGGCCAGGATCACCCCGGTCAGTATGCCGGGAAAGGCCAGCGGGAACACGATGTGCCAGATGACCTGCCAGCGGGTGGCGCCCAATGCGTAGGAACCTTCCCGGAAAGACGGGGGCACGGCCCGGACGGCCTCTCCGGCCGCCACGATCACGATGGGCAAGACCAATAACGCCAGTGTAAACCCACCGGCCAGAACGCTCTTTCCCAGATGGAGGCTGTGCACGAATATCTGCAACCCCAAGATGCCGTAGACGATGGACGGCACCCCGGCCAGGTTGGCGATGTTGATCTTAGCTATCTTGGCGAACTTGCTGCGCGCGGCGTACTCCTCCAGGTATACCGCCGTGGCCACTCCCAGGGTGAACGAGACCACACCGGCCACGACCACCACGTAGATGCTGCCCAAGATCGCGGCCTTGATCCCGGCTTGTTCGGGGTGGCGCGAAGCGAAGCCGGTCAGGAAGCTCCAACTGATGCCGGTTATCCCTTGGATCAGCAGATAGGCCAGCAACACCGCCAACATTCCCAGAGCGATGCATACCGACAGCAGACACATCGCGTGGAAAGCCCGGCCCATCCATTTGCGGCGGGCCCGTCTTCGCTGGAATTCGGTCTGGGGAATAACCGCCATTATTCGTACTCCTCGCGGAAGCGGCTAACCACATATTGGCTCAATAGGTTCATGACCAAGGTGATGGCGAACAGCAAAAGCGCCACGGCGAAGATCGTCTTGAATTCGATGGACCCGGCCGGCGCATCCCCCTGGCTGACCTGAACGATATAGGCGGTCATGGTCTCTATGGGAACAAAAGGGTTCAGGGTGAAGCTGGGGTTCTGGCCGGCGGCGATGGTGACGATCATCGTTTCGCCGATGGCCCTGGAAACCGCCAGTATGAACGCCGACACGATACCCGACAGGGCGGCCGGGACCACCACCAGCGTTGAGACCTCCAGTTTGGTCGAACCCAGCGCGTAGGCGCCCTCACGAAGGGTCCTGGGCACTGAGCGCATGGCGTCTTCACTGAGACTAGACACCATGGGCAGAATCATTATTCCCATGACGATAGACGCGCTGAGGGCGTTGAACACCGCTATGTCGCCGGAGATCGACCGCAGGATGGGCGTTACGAACAACAACGCGAAATATCCGTAGACCACCGTCGGTATTCCCGCCAACACCTCCAGTACGGGCTTGACCACTCGGCGGACCTTGTCAGGCGAGTATTCACTGAGGTAGATGGCGCTCATCAGACCCAATGGCAGCGCCACCACCATCGCCATCACGGCCGTCAGGGTGGTGCCGGCCACCAATGCCAGCACACCGAACTGCTTTGAGGAGAAGAGGGGCGTCCAGCGGGTGCCGGTGATGAATTCCCAGAAAGAAACATCGGCGAAGAAGGTGATCGCCTCGAAAAGGAGAACGGCAACTATCCCGATCGTGATCAGGATGGACAGGAAGCTTGAAAGGAACAAGAGTGTGGCGATGCCCCGCTCCAGAAACTTTCGTTTCCAGGCGTTCCGCGTCCCCTGACCCAAAGGAGGGCTCACGACGTTTCTAGCCAATGCTAACCGCGTTCCTCAAGTCTGTTTGCTGACGGTGTTTTTTCATCATTTCTTGTCATCGATTAGCGGAGAGTATCTCTTCAACAGTCCCTTTCTGGGGGTGCTCACCACCGAAGATCGTCCCCGTGAGTCCCCGCTGGAACCGGTCCAACACCAGATCGTGCACCGGCTCGGGGAATGGCACGAACCCCAACTCCCGGAGCAGGCCGGCCCGTTCGTAACTCACGTAATAACTCACAAAGTCTTTCACTTCCTGCTCCGCCCAAGATTCTTTGCTGACGTAGATGAACAGAGGCCGGGACAGAGGCGCGTAGGTGCCGTTATTGATGGTTTCATCTGTCGGAAATACACAGCCGTTTCCGTTGTCGATGGCCACCATCTTCAGGATATCTTGGTTCTCCACGAAGTACGAATACCCGAAGTAACCCAAGCTGCCCCGGTCCCCGGCTATCCCCACCACCAAGACATTGTCCCGCTCGCTGGAAGTAAAGTCCCCCCTCGAGGCCTGGGCCTCGCCGTTGATGGTCTCCGTGAAGTAATCAAAGGTCCCTGAATCCACGCCGGGCCCATAAAGCTGCAACCTTTCATCGGGCCATCCTGGGCGCACTTGACTCCAACGCTTGATCTCGCCCTCCGATTCCGGCGCCCACATAGTGTGGAGTTCGTCTAGGGTCAAGCACTGGACGAAATCGTTTTCCGGGTTCACGCCCACGGTCAGACCGTCGATGGCCACGGGGAGCTCGATGAATTCCACACCATTCTCAGCGCATTTCTCTACCTCGCTGGCCTTGATCGGTCTGGAGGCGTCATTGATGTCGGTGTCCCCGGCGCAGAACTTCTTGAATCCTCCGCCGGTACCCGATACCCCGATGACCAACCTGGCCGACCCGCCGATGGAATCCCCGAAGTCCTCAACCATCGCTTCGGTGATGGGAAAGACGGTGCTGGAGCCGTCGATGTCCGTTGTCCCGGCCCCGCATGCGACTAAAAAGGCCATTGCGCAAAAAAAAGCCGTTCCCCAGGCTTTCCAGCCCGGAGAACGGCTTAAAATCCACTTCCTTGTCTTCATCCATCGAAAATTATATGCCGCACTAAAGGGACGCGCAATAGAGCCTTCGGCCAATTTCCCCAACGATTCATAACAACAGCTTGTATACTTGTAAAAACCAGGCTCCGGACGTCCCTAACATCACGGTCGGACGACGTCTGAAATGCCAATTTGGGGTTTTGAACTGAGGACTTTCTTTGAGTCAGCAACTTGATCTGAGCGTCGTGGACCAATCGCCGGTGCGTGCCGGAGAATCGGCGGGCCAGGCGCTGCGCGACACCATCGCACTGGCGGTGGAAGTGGAGAAGATGGGTTACCGGCGGTACTGGCTGGCCGAACACCACAGCCTGCCCAATTTCGCCGGGACCAGCCCGGAGATACTGATCGGCCAGGTGGCCGCCCACACCAAAACCATCCGCGTGGGAAGCGGCGGGGTCATGCTCTCCCATTACAGCGCCCTGAAAGTAGCCGAGAACTTCCGCATGTTGGGCGCGCTCTACCCCGGCCGCATCGACTTGGGCATCGGCCGGGCGCCGGGCAGCGACCAGGTCACTGCGGCGGCGCTGTCTTTCCCCGGCCAACCAAGAGAGATCCGCCACTTCCCCCGACAGGTGGTCGACCTGCTGGGTTTTTTGAACAACGACCTGGAGGACAGCCATTTCTTCTCCGAGATCAGCGCCGGACCGGGGGAACCCGAGGTTCCCGATGTCTGGCTCCTGGGCTCACGTTACGAGAGCGCGAATATGGCCGCTCAGTTGGGGTTGCCCTTCGCCTACGCCCATTTCTTCGGCATCAATGTGGAAGAAGGGCCGGCCATCGTTGCGAACTACCTGCAGAACTACCAACCCTCAGAACATTTCCCCGAGCCGATGATCAATGTGGGCGTTCACGTGGTCTGCGCCGAAACCGAGGAAGAAGCGGCGCGGATCTCGGCCAGCCGAAATCTGTCCCGGCTCTTCAACATCACCGGCCGGGCCAACGGCATCCCTTCCCCTGAAGATGCGGCCAAATACATCTACCGGGCGGACGAAGCCGCCTTCGTCAAGCAGTACCAGAACGTGTGCGTGGACGGCGACCCGCAGCAGGTAAAAGAGGGGTTGGACGAACTGGCCGAGATGTACCAGACCCACGACCTAAGCGTAGTCACCATCACCCACAGTCTGGCCGACCGCGTACATTCCTACGAACTGGTGGCCGATGTTTGCGGGCTGACGCCGGTAGGGTAGGGCGGCTGGTTTTTTCCGTTATGCCCGGTTGGCGGAGGAACGAAAATCCCCCTCGGTTCCCCCTTACGAAAGGGGGAAGCTTAAGTCCCTTTCCTACCATCTATGAGCCTGCCCCATAACTGTCATTCTGAGGAGTGCCGTAGGTCGACGAAGAATCTGCCAATGATGACCTTGCCAGACCCTTCGCTTCACTCAGGGTGACATTTCGGGAGCAGAATAGAGTCAGAGGACTAGATACTTACCTTAGTTTGGCGCCAACGCCTCAATCACATGCCTGTGGGACGCCATGTTGTCGCCAACGGCGAAGGGGGCGATGACCGGTAGCTGAAGGCCGGCGGCGCGGCGTTTTTCCAAGGCGGCGCGGCATTCATCAACGGTGCCGACGATGGCCACTTGGTCTTGCATCTCCTCTGTGATCGAGTCGGCGGCTTTGTCCAGGTTGCCTTCGGCCAACGCGGCCGCGGCGGCGGACATCTCTTTGTCGAACCCGGTCTCGGCGAAGAAGTTCCGGTAGAAGGGGTTGCTGGCGTAGCGGGCCACCTGACGCCGCAGGGATTCGCGGGATTCAGTCAGGTTGTCGCCAACAGCCACGCGCACATACCCGGCGATGTCGATCTCGTCGAAGTCGCGGCCCGCTTTCTCGGCGCCGCGCTTGATGTGCCCGATGGCCTCTCCCAGGTAGTCCACGGCCGTCCAGTTCATCAGCACGCCGTCGGCCAACTCGCCGACCATCTCCAACATCTGAGGACCTAACGCCGCGATGTAGATGGGGACCTTGGTCTTGGGAGTGGCCGCGCCCATCGATGCGCCGGTAATCTTGAACTGCTTGCCGGTAAAGTTGACCTCTTCGCCGGCTAAAAGCGCCTTGATGATCTGGATGGTCTCCCGCATACGGGTCATCGGCTGCTTGAAGGGTATGCCGTCACGGCTCTCTACAGTGGGAGCGTGCCCAACTCCCAGACCCAACAGGAACCGTCCATCTGAGACCGCCGCCATCCCTGCCGCGCCCATGGCGGTGTTGGTGGGAGTGCGGGCGAAGATGGGCAGAATCCCCGTGCCGAGCTTCACGGTGTTGGTCTTCATGGCGATGGTCGCCAGTGAAGTCAGGGAGTCCCGACCTCCGCCCTCGGGCACCCACACGGCCTCGAAACCGTTCTTCTCGGCCTGGGACGCCAGTTCTTGATAGTCCTGGGGGGATAGGTTCGGGTCGTTCTCCAGTCGCACACCGAAGCGGGCCATGGTCGCTCCTCAGATATCAGTTAGACGCTCAGTTGCGTCGCCAGGTCCCGGAAATCATCGCAGACATAGTCGAACGACGGGTCGGGCGTCGTGTCTACCTTGCCGTTGATCCCGCGCTCCAGGGGCCGCTTTACGAACGCGGTCCTCAGTCCCTGTTTGGCGGCGGCCAGTAGATCGCCTTGGTGGGCGGCCACCATCATCACCTGCTCTGGCTTGAGGTGCAGCAACTCCACGCCGGTCAGGTAGGTCTTGGCGTCGGGTTTGTAGGCGTGGGCCAGTTCGGCGCCCAGTATGGTGTCCCAGGGCAGCCCGGCGTATTTGGCCATGTCGACCATCAGCGCGATGTTGCCGTTGGACATGGTGGCCAAGATGAACTTGGACTTCAAGCGCTGCAATCCTGGAGGCGAGTCCGGCCAGGGGTCCAGCCGGTGCCAGGCCAGGTTCAAGTCGGCTTTGGCCTCTTCGCTGATGCCGGTGATGCCGAAGTCGTTCAGCAGCTCTTCAAGGCCCATGCGGTGGAGCGTGTCCAGCTCGGTCCAGGGCATTTCCCCGGAGCGAACCTTGTCCATGAACGGGCGGTATTTGGCCCGCCAACTTTCGGCGAAGTCTACCCAGTCGGCGGTTACGCCGTTGGCCTTACCGAAATTCTCTGCGTGGCGGGTGACAGAGGTATGCCAGTCGACAACAGTGCCGAATACGTCGAAAACCAGGGCCTTGATCTGCGATGAGTCCATTGCCATTTTCTCCTAGCTATTCGCTGCCGATCTCGAGCAGGATATCCGCCAACTCCGGTGCGTGAGTGATCATGGTGTCATGTCCGGAGTCCACGGGGTAGATGCCCCACCCGGCCTGTCTGGCTCTTTCCGACACCGAGTCAAACCCCGATTCGCCGCCGCCGACGAAGTTCTTTGGGATCTCTGCCGCCTTGGGGTTGCCCATGCGTACCGGGCTGGCCATGGCGGCGGCTGGTTGGGGAGTCACGTTGGCCCCAACCCAGGCTAGGTCCTCCGGGTCGGTGATGCCCCAACGGCGTCCGACTTCCTCAGCCGATGCCGGGGCAGGCAAAAAGCCATCCCCGTTCTCTATCTGGTCCCGCACCCACGCGGCAAACTCTTCGCCGCGGACCGCTATGAGCTGGTCGGCCATGGACTCGCCGTCGGCCGGTATGACTCCGTTGACGTAAACCATGTGGGCGATGCGCTCGGGACACACCTCAGCAACCCCGGTGATGACCATCCCGGCGTAGGCATGGCCCACCAAGACCACATCTTCGAGGCCCTCATAACGCATCAGTTGGACGATGTCTTGAATATGTACGTCCAACGTGATCTGGGCCGGGTCGAGCCGGTCGTTGAGGTGGGCCCGTTCGCCCATGCCTGTCAGCGTGGGTGCGAACACCTCAGCCCCGGCATCCCGCAGCAGCGGCGCGGTCTTCTTCCAGCACCAGCCGCCATGCCAGGCGCCGTGGACGAGTACGTAGGGTTTCATGTTGGAGTCTCCGGCGCCTATCGTGCAGGTCCGCTACTTGAGTTGGTCAACCTGCCGCTGGACCTCGTCGTAGTCGGGCTCGACGCCCGGGTTTTCGCCAACCCATTTGAACCTGATGACGCCATCTTTGTCGATGACGAACACGGCCCGCTGGGACGCGGTGTAACCGTCCATGCCGGCGAAATTAGGCAGGGCGACGCCGTAGGCGTTGACCGTCTCGCGAGTGTAGTCGCTGAGGAGTTGGAAGTTCAGGTTGTTTGCGTCGGAAAACGCTTTCTGGGAGAAAAACACATCTACGCTGATGCCAAAGACCTGGGCATTCAATGAATTGAAAGAGTCGAACCGGTCACGGAAGGTGCACATCTCGGTGGTGCACACGCCGGTAAAGGCTCCGGGATAAAAAGCCAACACCACGGTTTTACCCTTGGAATCGCTTAGTTTCGTCGGCTGCTTGTTGGTGTCGAATAATTCAAAATCTGGGGCCTGCTGCCCTACTTCTGCTGCCATGGTTAGTCCTCCTGGGAGAGTAAAGGTGTCACCGTTTCAGTCGCCTTGATGTTAGGCGAGACGTCCGCGGAGATGTGCCATTCGAGCCCGGAAGCCGGGTCGAAGCTATATTAACACAGGCCTCGCGCTCAGGCGCGGTCCGTGCCTATGGTACAATCTTTTGACAATCCCGGTCCGGACTCATCTGATTGAGTGCTAAGAACCCACGGAGAGAGCATCAGGCATGTTTTTCGACTCAAGACGGTCTAGCATCTTGGCCACCAACGGAATGGTGGCCACCAGCCAGCCTTTGGCGGCCACAACCGGCCTGCGGGTACTGATGGAGGGTGGCAACGCCGTTGACGCCGCCATCGCCGCCGCTGCCGCGCTGAACGTGGTGGAGCCCATGTCCACCGGAGTGGGCGGGGACATGTTCGCCTTGGTGTGGGACAACAAGGAAAAGAGCGTCCGCGCCCTGAACGGCAGCGGACGCGCTCCAGCAGCCGCCAACATCGAAGAACTTACCAAAAAAGGGCTCAGCGCCATGCCGGACACCGGGGTGTACTCAGTCGCCACGCCCGGCACGGTCCACGGCTGGGAAACCCTATTGGATTCCTGCGGCACCATGCCTCTCAGCAAGTTGCTGTGTCCGGCCATCGACTACGCCGAGAATGGCTTCCCTGTCTCAGACATCATCTCTTTCCAGTGGCAACAATGTCTGGGCAAGCTGTCCGCCTTCCCGTCCGGCACAGAGATGCTGCCCAATGGCGGGACCCCTTCTCAAGGCGACTTCGTGAAGCTGCCGACCTTGGCCGCCACACTTAGGGCCATCGCCGAAGGCGGGTCCGAAGCCTTCTACAACGGGCCCATCGCCGAGAAGACTGCGGCCTTCGTTCAGGAGCACGGCGGTTGGCTGAGCGTGGAGGACATGGCCACTCACACCTCCGATTGGGACGAGCCGATCTCCACCGATTACCGGGGCGTCACCTGCTGGGAATGCCCGCCCAACGGCCAGGGCATCGCGGCCCTGGGGGCGCTCAACATAGCCGAAGGCTTCGACATCAGGGGTATGGGCGCTCAGTCACCGGACGCCTACCACCACTTGATCGAGTCCATGCGCTTGGGCTTCGCCGACGCCTACCAATACGTTGCCGACCCGCGCAAGGCCAACGTGCCCATCAATGAACTTACCTCCAAGGAATTCGCCACCACCCGCCGGGCCTTGATGAATTCCAAGACGGCGATGGCCACCGTGCCCTACGGCAAGGTGCTGAACGGCTCGGACACGGTCTATATCAGCGTGGTCGATGGCCAGGGCAACGCCTGCTCGTTCATCAACAGCGTGTTCTCCAACTTCGGGTCTGGGATGGTTGTTCCCGGCACCGGCATCGTCCTGCACAACCGTGCCTCGCTGTTCTCCCTGGACCCCAACCACGCCAACCATCTGGCCCCCCACAAGCGGCCGTACAACACGATCATTCCCGGCATGGCCACCATCGGCGACGAGCTGCACCTGTCTTACGGTATGATGGGGGCGTTCATGCAGCCCCAGGGCCACCTGCAATTGATCAGCAACATGGTGGACCACGACATGGACCCGCAGCAAGCCATAAATGCTCTGCGTTTCATGGTGGGCAACAACAATGTCCTTTTGGAAGAGGGCTTGGACCCGTCGGTAGCCCGAGACCTCCAGTCACGCGGGCACAACGTGGGTCAGATCACCGGCTACAACCGGGTGTCCATCGGCGGGGCGCAGATCATTCAGCGCGACCCGGACACCGGAGTCCTGCGCGGCGGCTCGGAACCCAGAAAAGACGGCTGCGCCTTAGGCTATTAAGCGGCTCGCCGCGTTTACATATTCACTGACCAAACCAGAATCACGGTAGGGAAAAAGGAAAAACACATGGCTCAGGAACGGAAAGACCGGGGTTTCTACTCGAAGTACTACCGGGAAATCGACGTGGTCCATGGGTTGCAGACCAAACCCGAAGACCGGGAATGGCTCCTGTCCACGCCCCCCGACAACGTGAAGCAGTCGGACGTCGTTCTCTACCTGGGTTGCAACGTCCTCCGCACCACCCACATGATCCAGACTGTCACCGACATCTTCAAGCTGATGGGGGTGAGCTACGCGGCCGTCGGCGGCAAGACCTATTGCTGCGGCATCCAGCACTACCAACGGGGAGACGAGGAGGCGGCCCGCTCGGTGGCCGCCACCACCGCCGCCAACTTCCAGAAGTTCAATCCCAAGCAGGTGGTCATGTGGTGCCCGTCTTGCATCTACTTCTATGACGACATCATGGACATGCGCGGCAAGAGCTTCGACTTCAACCACGTGGCCGAATTCCTGGTGGACCATATCGATGAGCTGGACTTCAAGCCCCAACCCGAGACCACCGTGGCGATGCACTACCACACGGGACGTGAGCAGTCGGATGCCGAAGCCCGGAGCGCCCATCTGCTGTTATCCAAGCTGCCCGGTGTAACACTCATCGACGTAGGCACCGACGCCCGATTCGGCCGCCACTGCACCCCCGCGGTCCGCGAAAAGATGGGAGACGAGGCGTGGGAAGGCATGGCGACCGGATTCGTGGAAAAAGCCATCGAGCAGGGCGCCGACACCTTCGCCACCCTCTACCACGGCTGCCAGCGCCACATGTGCCGCTACGAAGCTGATTATCCGGTGAAGGTTGAGCACTACCTGACCTTGGTGGGCCGGGCCTTGGGCATCGAGCACGAAGACCTGCATAAGAAGCACGTGCTCTCGGGCGACATCGACGCCATCATGGAAGAGACCAGCCCCTGCGCCGTAGCCAACAACATCTCCCCCGAAGAAGCCCGCCTGACCATAGAAAAGAACTACGCGGCGCGGTAACTCCCCGCGATAAATTAGCTGCATGCTCTGATCAACCAACCGTTCGTGGTGAGCCCCGTCGGATCATGGACGCGCCTAAGTCAGACTGACATCCCACAGTGGCAAGCGCTTGGACCAGTTTGTATGATTTGGCCCAAGCGATGGTATTCCACGTCTACATACTGAGATGTTCCGACAGCTCATTCTACACTGGGCATACAAACCGGCTGGAAGCACGCTTGACCGCCCATCAACAGGGAAAAATCCAGGGCTACACACAAAAACGCCGTCCGGTCTGCTTGGTATTTTCTGAAGAAATGCCAACCCGGCAAGATGTGATCGCTAGGGAGCAACAGATAAAAGGTTGGTCCCGGGCAAAGAAAGAGGCGTTGATCGCCAGAGATTGGGACAGGTTGGTTGTGCTGGCACAACGATCATCTAAGATAGCGAACAAAAGCAATCACGGTGGTTCTACCGGTCCATAACCTCCGCCAAGAGGCCCTTCGACAGGCTCAGGTTGGGCGTTTGGCTGGGCTGGGATATAAACAATCCTTTCGGTCGTCCTAACCTTCCGTCTTGGCAGCAGAGGACCGACTACCTAAAAGACCTATTGGACGAGGGCCTCGGGAGAAACTTAATGTTATCCCACGACTGGAACATAGTGCTCACCCGGCTGGCGTCGCCAGGATTTCCCACCAGGGAAGAGAATCCGGACGGATATTTGTGGTTGACCCGGGCGGTGATCCCAAGGCTGAAGAGGGCCGGTGTCGGGCAGTCAGTCATCGACGAACTAATGAAGGGCAATCCCAAAAGGTACTTCGAAGGATTGAAACCCGGAAGCTGATCTCCTGGATTACGAAGGCTTCCTAAAAAGGGTGGGGATTAATGGACCCGGAAGCGGCGGAAAGAGTGTTACAGCAAATCGACCAGGAGGAACTGGTCGATCTCGGAAAGTCCTTAGTCCGCATACCCAGCTTCATCGGCGAGGAAACCCCACTTGCCCGCTGGGTGGCCAGCTACCTGTCAGCGCGCGGCTACGAAGTGGAGTTGCAAGAAGTGGAGCGGGGATGGTTCCAAACGGTCGCGACCGTAAAAGGCTCAGGACGCGATCCTAGTCTCATGTTCAACGGTCACCTGGATATCAATCCCCTGGCATTGGGTTGGACCCGCGATCCGTTCGACCCGTGGGTAGAGGGGAACCGCCTACACGGAGCGGGCATTCGCAATATGAAAAGCGGCGTCGCCGCGATGATCCACGCCGCTGAAGCTATCCGAAAGTCCGGAGTAAGCCTGGCGGGCGACTTGGTCATCGCGTGTGTGCTGGCGGAGCTCCAGGGCGGTCTGGGAACAAAGCACCTACTCGACAACGGCTACGAAACTGACGCTGCCGTGGTCACCGAGCCCTATGGGGCGCACCACGTCGTCACCAAGCACGGTGGCATGACGATTTTCCCCTACATATCAAGGGTCGGCATCCCGGCGGAGACGAGGTCCATGGTGTTGACGCCATCCCCCAGATGATCAAAGCCATCACCGCTATCTACGACACAAATCTCACCCACCAGTTGTGGACCGTTGAGGGGCTACCTTGGTTGAAGATCGGTTCGATCATCGGCGGAAGAGGCGAGGACTACGACCTGCGTTCGATAAGCCGTAACTCGGATTTGTGTACCGCTTTCGTGGCCATCAGCACGGTCCCGGGGATGACGGTGGCTACCATCCGCACAGACCTAGAGCACACCCTTGACCGGCTCAAGGCGGAGAACCCGGGCTTCGACTACCAGTTGGTGCACCCGGTGGAACGAAAATTCCGCACCTGGATCCTGGACCACCCCCCCATGGACATGCCGGTGGACCAGGATATAGTTCGCGCGCTGGTCTCGGGCTATAAGCAGGTGACCGGACATGAACCGCGGGGTGTCGGTCCGCCCGCGACTCAACTGGGAGGCCGCTATGGAGATGACGACGCCCACCTGTGGGAAGCCGGAATCCCGGCGCCAATCTACGGCCCGTCCGGCGGTTCCTACGGCGACGATTATGCCGACATCGACGAGATGGTCTTATGCAGCAAAGTCCTGGCCTTGGCGGCGTTGGAGATGTGCGGCTAATTACTGCCGCTGCGCGTCATAAGACCAAACCATCAGGACCGTGCATTGTATGCAGTATGGGGCACCGCGTCTCGGGGCATCGTCCCCACGTAAAACCGCCGCAGGTAGGGCTCCACCAACCGAGCTAGCTCCCTGCGCTCAAGCTCCCGGGCAGACAAAGGCCGGTCGAGGGCGTCTTTGATCTCTTTATAGAGGTCCTCTTTATTGATCCGGGTCAACTGCCCGTCCTGTAGGAGCACCTCTCCATCGACCATTACGGTGTCCACATCGACGCTCCTTCCACGGTGTACGAGGGCGTCGACAACAGATACCTCGGGGTCGAGGAACGGCTCTTCGATGTTTCGCAGGTTCACCAGCACCATGTCCGCTCGTTTGCCAGGCTCCAGGGTGCCGATACGGTCGCCGAACCAACTGGCGTAGGCGCCGTTCTCCGTGGCCATCTGCAACACCTGGTAGGCGGTAGGCGGGTCCAGGTCGATCCCCGGAACGCGGTGTAGCTTCAGGACCAACCGCATCTCTTGAAAAAGGTCCTTGTCGTCGTTTATCCCGGCCTCGTCGCTGCCAATGGCCACCTTGATCCCCGCAGCCAAGATGCGTCCCAAGGGGGCGATACCGCTTTGCAGGCGCAGGTTGGAGCTGGCGTTATGGCATATGTTGGTCCCGGTAGAGGCCATCAGATCAAGGTCTTCGTCGGTGGCCCAAACGCTGTGGCCGCAGGTGACCTCGGGTCCCAGGAAGCCCAGATCATGGAGATGCTGAAGTGGGGTCTTGTTCCAGGCCCGAAACCCGTACAGCTTCTGGTACACGGTTTCCTGGAGGTGGATGTGAATGCCGGTGTTGTAACGAGTGGCCAGTGCTTTCAGCTCCATCAACAACTCGTCCGAACACCGGTGCACATTGCTGGGTGCCATGGTCACCTGGATCCGTTCGTAACGGTTGTTGCCGTACTTGTTGCTGATCTCCTTGAGGACGGGCATCACTTCTTCCACCGGCCGGTAACCCTGAGCCATGAAAGACTTATACCGTTCCCCCAGGTCGCTGGGCATCTGGGCGGCAAACTCCTCTTCTCCGCCTCCCGCGCCGGCGACCATGGAGTTCTGATTGGCGATGGAAGGAGCATAGGAAACCCGCATGCCCGAGTCCTGGTAGGCTTTCACCACCTTGTCGGCGATTTCCATACTGACGGGTCCGAAACCGCGCCCTGGCGTATGGATCGCCTGCACCGTGGTGGTCCCGGACTCGATCATCTGGACCGCGCCGTACAGCTGGTCCAGATAAGGGTCTATCAACCTGGTGCCGATCCTGGCCAGGCTCCACATCTCCAAGGGTAGGTCGGGGGCTCCCAGCTGGAAAGGGGTTAGGCCGACGTGAAAGTGGTCGTTGACCAAGCCGGGCATTACGAGATGATTCGAGGACCCAATCACCTCTACCTCTGGATGCCTGGTCCTGAGTTCCTGGTAATCACCCACCTCGGCGATCAGGCCGTCCTGTTGCAGCACAGCTCCATCGGTTACGACATCGGCAGATGAAGGACCGGTGATCTTGGCGATAACGTATTTCCCACGTATCAGAGACGATGTCATTGCCGCCTCCTCGAACTAGTTGATTCCCCTTAGAGGAAATATCTAAACCGGCAGTGGTATTTCCGGACTGTCTTCTGGTAATTCGACTCCAAATGCGTTGACGTTGAAGGCCAGCATGGAATAGCAACCCATGAGGTTGGTTAGCTCAGTCAACCCGAGAACACCGAATTGCGCCAAAGCTGCATCGAAGGTGTCCTTGCTGACCTTCCTGGTACGGAAGA
>Ga0310122_10000358_pt1 | contig 29230 bp, 20 predicted proteins | sample CB6_Bottom_1051__FD_203503 | JGI IMG/M metagenome (GOLD analysis project Ga0310122, IMG submission 203503) | Marine microbial communities from Western Arctic Ocean, Canada - CB6_Bottom_1051 | ecosystem: Environmental > Aquatic > Marine > Oceanic | place: Canada: Western Arctic Ocean | collected...
GCCGGACAAAACTTCCTTAGCTATTGGGGCGGTCGGGCGGTCGAAGAGCTCATGGAAGCGGCGATATCGATGCCGCCGGGTGAAGAGGGTTCGCTCGATGGGGCCGTCTACGCAAACATCGTGGCTTATCTGCTGGAGAGAAACGGGTTCCCGGCCGGCACTGCGGAACTCATAGCTGATGCAACCGGCACGCTTGAAGGTTCGACGGGACCGCGAGACACACCTGCTCCCCCGACCCGAGCTGCCGGACCGGCGAGCACACCTAATGCAGGATTCGGTGGACGTGGCGGTACCTCCGCCGGTGGCACCTCTACATTCAATGCGGTTATAGACTTCCGTCCAGTAACCGACGAAGAGCTGACGAGTCCTGATCCCGGCGACTGGCTGATGTACCGGAGAACTCTGGACGGGCAAGGATATAGCCCACTCGACCAGGTCAACCGTGAGAACGTAAGCGACCTTAGGCTGGCCTGGGTCTGGGCCATGGACGATGGGTTCAACCAACCCACACCGCTCGTGCGTGGTGGGGTTATGTACCTCACACACCCCATGAACACTATACAAGCGCTCGACGCGGCAACTGGTGAGCTGCTCTGGGAGTACCGCAGAACTTTCCCTGAGGGCTATCGTGCAGGCTTCTCCCAACTCCGCTCGATTGCAATATACGAGGACAAGATTTTCGTCCCCACCAAAGACGCTTGGTTAGTCGCCTTGGATGCAAGAACAGGTGAGATAGCATGGGAAACGCAGATAGCTGATTATCAACAGGGCTATACGAATGTTGCGGGACCAATCATAGCTCGCGGAAAGGTGATCAACGGTATCAACGGTTGCGGGCGATTCTTCGAAGAATCGTGCTTCATTACTGCGCACGATGCGGTGACTGGTGAGGAGCTCTGGAGGACTTTCACAATCGCCCGGCCGGGCGAATTCGGTGACGACACCTGGGGAGAAATTCCTTTCGAACTTCGTGGTGGTGGGGATGCTTGGATTACAGGCAGCTACGATCCCGAGCTAGATCTGATCTACTGGGGAACAGCCCAGGCAAAACCTTGGGTGCCCGCCAGTCGCGGCATGACTACAGCGGATGCTGCTCTTTATACGAACTCCACACTCGCCATCGACCCGGAGGATGGCCGGATTGTATGGTATCGGCAGCACGTGCCGGGAGAAGCGCTCGATCTAGATGAGACATTCGAGCAGGTGCTGATTGATCATGATGGCGAGAAACTCCTCTTCACTATTGGAAAGCACGGAATCCTCTGGAAGCTGGACCGTATGTCCGGAGAGTTTTTTGGGTACAAAGAGACTGTGTACCAGAATGCCTTCGATATCATCGATCCCAACACGGGCGCAGTCACCTACCGAAGAGATATCCAGGAAGCGAAGGTGGGCGAATTTGTCTCAGTATGTCCGAGCACCGCGGGGGGACACAACTGGCCAGCAATGGGTTACAGTCCTGAAGTCAATGCGCTTATTATCCCGCTGAGCCAGACCTGCCTGAACATCTCTGGGCGTGAAATTGCTCTCGAAGTCGGCTCCGGTGGAACGGGCGCCGCTCGTAGCTGGGAAGAGATGCCTGGCACGAACGGGAACCTCGGTAAACTTGCCGCTTACGACATCGACACTCTCGAAGAACTTTGGAGTGTAGAGCAACGTGCTGCTTTCCTGACCGCCGCCCTTCCGACTGCAGGAGGGGTAGTGTTCGCGGGAGATCTAGATCGCTACTTCCGAGCATATGATGTGAGAACCGGTAGTGTTCTGTGGCAAACCAGGCTAGGTACCTCTGTCCAGGGATTCCCGGTCACCTACAGCGTAAACGGCGAGCAGTATATAGCAGTATCAACGGGCCTAGGAGGAGGCAGCCCGAGAGAGGTCCCACGTCGGGTATCACCAGAAATCAGACACCCTCGGACAGGTAATGCTCTCTATGTCTTCAAGCTCCCTTCCGGATGAGAGAACGCACAGTCGATAAAGCCATGCTGTTCTCCAACGCATTTAACCAGTATCTCGCATGGTCGTTATCTGAGCAGCTCGTAGGGTATCTGAAACGTCCACAAATCATGAAGCTTTCCATAGCCCTTGCTGGCTTGCTCTATGTACTGCCGGCACAAGCTAACGCCCAGATAGAAGTCGCTGAGGCGTCCATTGCTGAACTCCAGGAGGCGATGGAATCTGGGGTTGTGACATCAGCTCAGATTACCGGCATGTACCTCTCGCGGATCCGGGCTTACGATAAGGCTGGCCCAAACCTGAACGCGATGATTTGGGTGAACTGGGATGCGACTGCTGAGGCCAAGATGCTTGACCGGGAGCGTGCCACAACTGGTCCGAGAGGACCCTTACACGGCATCCCTATCATCCTTAAGGACAACTACGACACTTTCGACTTACCTACGAGCGCCGGGACGCTCGCACTAGCTGGAAATATTCCACCAGATGATGCCCTGCAAGTTCATAAGCTCAGAGAGGCCGGAGCAATTATCCTCGGTAAGTCGAACATGCATGAGTTGGCAAGCGGCATTACAACCATCGGATCACTGGGTGGCCAAACGCTCAACCCGTACGACCTACGAAGGAATCCGGGGGGCTCAAGTGGCGGTACTGGAGCTGCTATCGCTGCGAGCTTCGCCGCAGTCGGTTGGGGTAGCGATACATGCGGCTCGATTCGCATTCCTTCATCGCACAACAACCTCGTCGGCCTGCGACCCACCAAGGGGCTGTCAAGCATTGACGGGATCATTCCTCTGTCTCATACGCAGGATGTCGGGGGGCCACTCGCTCGGAGCCTAGAGGACCTAGCCGTCGCACTCGATGCAACCATCGGAGCCGATCCTAGCGACCCTGCGACCGCAGTACTTGAAGGAAGAGATCTGCCAAGTTTCGTTGCCGCCCTGAACCCCAACGCACTTGACGGCGCACGCATCGGGATCCTCGAGGCGTACTTCGGTAATGGGGGTGTGGAGGCAGCGGCAGCGAGCATAGTACGCCAAGCAATTGCAAAGATGGTTGAACTGGGTGCTGACACAATCACGATCGAGATCCCGAATATTCAGGACCTCATCTCTGGGTCGGGTGTGATCAGTCATGAGTTCAAATGGGACCTAATAGACTATTTAGCGGGCGTGCCAAATGCTCCAGTGAATTCACTCGAAGAAATGCTTGAACTCGGCTTGATCCATGAGGCACTCACTCCTGGGATGCGAAGACGCAATGCACCGGAGAGCAGAGAAACGGATGCTTATGCGGCGGCTCTGGCCAAAAGAGAGCCACTCAAGAACGCGGTCGTATCGGTGATGGAGGCAGCCCAAGTCGACGCGCTGATCTACCCGACTATGCGGGAGCCCCCTTCATTTATTGGTCAACCACAGAGAGGCTCGAACTGTTCGCTGAGCGCAAATACAGGACTTCCAGCACTCAGCATCCCAGCCGGATGGACACGAGGACTACCAATCGGTCTTGAGCTATTGGGGCGCAGCCTCGACGACGTCCGGTTGGTTGCACTGGGATACGCCTATGAACAGGCGACTGACCATCGTCGTGCACCCGTGAGCACACCACCTCTGTTGAGTGGTAGAACCCCAAGACCCTTAACCTTTACCGTGCGCACAAGAGCTGGAGGCGCTTTGTCTTCCAGTGGACGCGTCAGGGCGAGAGTGCGGTTCACCTACAACCCGTTAACCGGCGCACTTGCTTACGAAGCGCGTGTGTCAGGCGTCAGGCCGAGCGACATCTTCGCTGTCGTCCTACGCACGAAGGATGAAGAGGGTCGACCGTATATTGAGCGACGCCTCTCAGGGCCGAGCCTCTCACCTTCCAAAGGCATACTCACCCTGGATGTAAACGAGCGCGAACGGCTCGAGTCTGGTGAGTTCTACTTAGAGGTTATGACGCGAAACCACCCCTTCGGAGCAGTTCGGGCACAGTTACTGCCCATTCGACGATAGCTCCCCGAACTCAGGCTACTACTCAGGTCAAACCCTGATCCCGGTAGCCGAAGCTATTTGGGAATTACCCCTCGGCTTGAATCTGAGCAGCGATGGCTTGGACCTCATCCAGGACCCTGAGCAGGTTCCCACTCCAGAGCATGGCAATCTCTTCTTCGGTGTAGCCCCTGCGAACTAATTCAAGTGTCACGTTGAACGTTTCAGAGGAGTCATTCCATCCTTCAACCCCACCACCACCGTCAAAGTCAGAGCTGATGCCCACATGTTCCAGACCAATCAAGTCCACCATGTAGTCGATGTGATTTACGAAATCAGCTACATCCACAGGCGGCGCTGTGTTGGTGACCTCCTCCTCCGTTCTCGACGCGGCTCTCTGGCGGACCTCGTCCATCCTAGTAGAGTACTCATTCCTTGCGCCCTCACTTAAGCCCTGTAAGGCGCCCCGGCCTCCGAGTATCTCGAAGCCCATCTCTTCGGCGATGCTTGCTTCAAGTCCCTGCACCGCTTGTCGATTGGCGTTGTTTTTCTCGGAATTGATGTAACTGCGAAAGGCAACGGTCTGAACAACACCGCCGTTCTCTTTGAGCGCCATCAGTTGTTCATCATCTAGATTACGGCTCACATCATTCAGAGCACGTGCTGATGAGTGGGACGCGATCACCGGTGCTCGGGTTACCTCAAACATCTGCATGATCGCATCTTTCGACGGGTGAGAGATGTCGACCATGATACCTACCCGGTTCATCTCGGCGATTGCCTGGCGTCCCAAGTCGCTTAGCCCGTTGTGCAGCCATACGCCATCCCGCTCTCCTGTATTCGAGTCTGAGAATTGGCTGTGACCGTTATGCGCCAAGGACATGTAGCGCCCACCTCGTGCCTGGAAATCGGCGATGTTGGAGAGATCCGTCCCAACTTGGTAAGCGTTTTCAATCCCGATCATTGCGACCTTCTTACCTGAAGCTACAATCCGGCGTACGTCATCCGAGGTCAATGCAAGCTCAATCCGATCAGGAGCAATCTCCTCGGTCAATCGGTGAACCGCGTCAAATTTTTCGATCGCCTGAGCATGCGCTCTGGCATAGCCCTCTTCTGTGAGCTCACCCTGTCCAACGAATGCGATCAAGAATGCTACGTCCAGTCCACCTTCTTCCATCTTTGGCAAATTCACCTGGTTTCCCAGGTCCATCGTATAATTCCGATCGGCGGTAAAATTGCTGGTATTGATATCGTCATGAGTGTCGAGTGTGATAACCCGCTCATGGATTCCTCGCGCGCGGTTGACCAGATCGACTTCGGACTCTTGGGCCACCTCACCCCCTCCGCAGGCGATCAATAGCAGAGGGAAAGAAAGAAGTGCTATTTCAGTCGGAATCTTATTCTTGGGCATCGTCTTCATTTTGGGATCCGAAGAAAGCTTATCGTATAGGAGAATCGTGATTCTACTGAAGCTCATGATACCAGGCCACCGGAACAACCGGCGGAAAGGATGCGGGCGGTATTTGGAGGCTTTGTCTTTTGCACCGCTGGCGCTCTGCCTACACTCTCCCGGTACCCACTTGGATCAGGAGGCCAAGATGTGTCGGCACGGTTCCCGTTTCTTCGTCACACTGATGCTCATCAGCGTCCTCGGAGCATGCCAACCGCCTAACAATGATGATGAATCATCCAGCGGCCTGGCATCTTCTACCGAGCTTGCCTCGTTCACCCCAACTGATGTGCAGCGCACCGAGATTCTCGCGACGGTCCAGGGGATTTTCGATGCACTTGCCGGAGATGTGGACAAGTTATCCGAAGTCATGATGCCAGATGTCACAATGCGATCTACCAGCATCCAGGAGGATGGCACAGTTATCTCATCCACTTCGACTGTTGACGGACTCAGAGATCGGATTGTCTCGGGCGGGTCCGCAATGGTCGAACGCATGTTCGATTCGAGAATTATGGTAAGCGGTCCAATCGCGACCGTGTGGACCCCCTACGATTTCTACTCCGGTGGGGAGTTCAGTCACTGCGGGATAGATGTTGCTACCCTGCTCCATACCCGGGAGGGTTGGCGGATCATGTCACTCGATTGGTCTCGACAGCAACCTCCCGACTGTGAGTTACATCCCGACGGCCCACCACGGGGTATCTGACCTATCCAAGTCTCCTATAAATGGTCAATGCAGCCTCATAATGAAGGCCAAGTGCGGCCTCTCCCACAAACAAAAGGACTGTCTCAGTGATCTGGACTCGATTTGAAGCTATCGGAGTGCTGGCGCTACCTCTCGGTTTCATGCTTGCGTTAACAGATGTGCCGCTGACTCTCGCGGCTCAAGACGAACTCCAATTCTCACTAATTGCAGCTGATGTCAGCTTCTCTGAGGACGTCACTCCTATCCTTGAGGCGAAGTGTGTAATCTGCCACGGCGGAGCTGACGAAAACGGTGCGATCACTAAAGAGATGCAGCTTGACCTCACAAGCTACGATGCACTAATGATAGGATCCGAGTATGGTCCTATCGTCGAGCCGGGCAACGTGGAGGATAGCGTCCTCTGGATGATGATTGAAGTCGGGGATATGCCACAAGAAGGGGACCCTCTGACCGCCGAGGAACTTGAGGTGATCCAGGCATGGATCGCTGAAGGTGCCCAAAACAACTGAGATAGCTCTCGGACATGTGGTAACCGTTCCTTCAACTCCACTGAAGCCGACTTTTCTTGCGGACCTGATTAGCCTCCGGTTAACTGCCGAAGCAGAACACGGCGGAACTGGACAGGATGGCTCTCACTCTGCAGTGCGATATATCCATGCCCGAGCGGTTGACCATCAAGTTTCATGGCATCGTCAAAGCCGTCCACAGAGCCCCCGCCAATCGTTAGCTGCTCATAACCCAGGACCTTTTCACCATTCACAAGATGTGAGACGACCGTGTCAGCATGAACAATGAGTTCTACGGTCACCCACTCGTCGTCATGAAACGTTTCCGAAGTCGAGTTCGTGCAGTGTGCTTGAACTTTCACCCCACTCATCTCAACCTCTGTTCCAGGAGTGCAGAGGTTCGCGGTTGGGCGAGCATCAGTACCGTTACCCCCGAGCAACTGTAGCTCAAGGGAGATCGGAAAATCCTGCTCGAGTAGCATCGAATTGGGATTCTGGGCGTGAAACATCACCCCGCTGTTTTTGAAGGCCCAATCTGGTCCGTCCGTGACCTGTTCTCCAATGAAACGGTACTCGACCAGCAATTGGTAGTGTGAGAAAGGATCGGCATAGAAGAGATGCCCAAATCGTTCACCGAACGTCTCATAGCTTTCGTAGCCGACTGTCAGGAGTCCGCTCTCGACGCGGAATGTTCCTCCTGGATCCTCCCCGAGTTCATTCCCACGAATCTTGGGGGTCCAGCCGGTCAAGTCACTTCCATTGAAGAGCGCTATCCAGTCATCCTCATCCGGGGATAACATGGTCGATGACAACTGCATCATGTCCTGTCGCACTTGTTGCGACTCACAAGATCCGAGAGCAACTATCAGGAGCGTTAGAATTCTCACCTTTCCTCCACGGCGTCCATTCGAATCGAGGATAGTGGTTCTTCGGGAGATGGCCTAGCGTTCTTGCACAATGCGAGCCGCGGCGGGTCGCGGTTCTTCCGGTACACGCACTACCTTCGGTATCGAGGCGCACGTGAACACACTTTGTCTCGAGATCGACCACGGGCTCTGACTAGGACCTGAAATGACCCCCGACATCCACCGTATCGCGGTCAATACCGGTGGCGGAGACGCACCAGGACTCAACGCAGTGATTCGAGCGGTGGTTAGATCAGCCGAGCAGCACGGTTGGGAAGTCCTTGGCATCAAGGACGGATACAATGGACTGTTCGAGGAAAACGGAATCGTGCGGCTCGATAGGTCGGCCGTGCGAGGCATCACGCATCTTGGTGGTACGATCATCGGCACCACAAACCGTGGAAATCCCCTTCAGTGGCGGTTCCTCAACGAAGATGGCTCCACGACATATATAGACCGGAGCCAAGAGGTGATCGACACCCTCGCAACACATGAGATCGATGCTCTGATCGCCGTCGGTGGAGATGGTTCACTCTCGATCGCACAAGCGCTCTTCGAAAAGGGACTCAACGTTGTCGGAGTGCCGAAAACCATCGATAACGATCTCGCTGCAACGAATTTAACATTCGGATTCCTAACTGCAGTCGAAACCGCAACAGACGCTCTCGATAAGCTCCACTCAACAGCTGAAGCACACGAACGAGTGATGGTAGTGGAATTGATGGGTCGAAACGCCGGCTGGATAGCGCTCAGTGCTGGAGTGGCGGCAACTGCTGACGTCATTCTGATACCGGAGATCCCGTACGACATCGGGCGAGTGTGCGACAAGATCGAGGAGCGCTATGCGGAAGGCCGTAATTTCGCAATCGTGGTGGTAGCAGAGGGTGCCTTTCCAGTGGGAGGCAAGCCACTTTTCCAGCGGCAGGGTGGCGAACCGGAACACCTCGGTGGTATCGGCGCTCGGATCGCTGCAGAAATCGCAGAGGTTACAGGTCAAGAGACCCGACAACTGGTTCTTGGGCATCTTCAGAGGGGTGGCGGACCGAATGCTCAGGACCGGTTGCTAGCTCTGCGTTTTGGAGCAGCCGCGGTTGATCTCGTCGCTGAGGGCCAGTTCGGGTGTATGGTCGCACTTGATCCTCCCAACGTATTCGCTGTTCCTTTGGCAGAAGCGATCGCTGAAATAAAAAAGGTTCCGATCGACAGCGACATACTGAAAGCTGCTCGAGCGCTCGGCACCTGCATGGGAGACTGAAGGCGTACCCTCGTGCGACAAAGAAATTCAAATGGAGCAAATAAGCGTTAGGCCGCTCAAGTCGGTGCTCATTTTCTTCGACTTCCCGTCTTTGTCATCCAAAACGCTTGCGCTTGATCTCACGCTCGTCGAGCTTGGCGTCGCTCAGGTCCCAGAACCCGGTACCTAATGGTTGACGATACTCAGGAAACATCTTCCGGTGGTAGCAGATTCCGAATCACGCTTATCCGTGTGATCATCGTTCAGATTATAGCGCTGGGCCTACTTTTATGGCTCCAGATACGATTTGGAAGATGAGAACCGGCAGCGTTCCCAGCCGGCTGGTGAACTAACATAATGCACTGGGTCAATTGGCTAATTGTCATCGTCTACCTGGTTTGGGTAGTCGTGGATGGCATCAAGAAATCTCACGACACCGACACAGTCTCCGGCTATTTCATGGCCAATAAGAGCCTGTCTTGGTGGGTCGTTGGCCTGTCGGTGATGGCGACGCAGCTTTCCGCTGTTACCATGATCGGTACGCCTGGTCAGGGTGCCACCGACGGACTCCGCTTCATCCAACTGTACCTTGGGCTCCCGCTCGCGATGGTGATTCTCGGCGTCACTATCGTCCCCCTCCTTCACGGCTCCGGTGTCTACACCGCTTATGAGTACCTCGAACGCCGCTTCGATGCTAAAACCCGCTCTCTGACAGCATTTCTTTTCCTGATATCCAGAGGGCTCTCGGTCGGAACCATCATGGCAGCACCAGGTGTGGTCTTCAGCGCCATCTTTGGAATCCCCTTGACGTGGGCTGTGGCTATGATCGGTGTTCCAACCGTGATCTACACCATGGTTGGAGGAGTCCAAGCAGTCGCCTGGGCTGACGTAAAGCAAATGATCCTGATCGTCATTGCACTGGTGGCAATCATGTTTGTCCTGATCATCCAGATGCCGGTCAGCCCACGCGAAGCCCTCACGATTGCGGGGGCAACGGGCCGACTGCAGGTATTCGATTTCTCCTTCGACCTGAGCGAGCGCTACACGTTCTGGTCCGGGATGATCGGGGGGACATTCCTCATGCTTTCTTACTTCGGCACCGATCAGAGCCAGGTCCAGCGTTACCTCACTGCAAGATCAGTGCACGAGGCGAAAAGCTCCCTGCTCATGAGTGCCTACTGGAAGATTCCCCTCCAGGCTCTCGTGCTCTTAGTCGGTGTCGGAGTCTTCGTGTACTACCAGTTCGTGCGCCCTCCACTGCTCTACAATCCTACGCACGAGGCAGCAGTGGTTGCTGCAAGGGGGGCCGAGTACGACGACCTCCAGAGGAGATACGCTGAAGCATTTACGCTGAGAGAGGCGGCGGCGTTCGCTGTCGCTGACGCCTCGGACGGTGACCGGCAGCCGATGGAACTTTTTCTCGCTCGCGAGCAAGAGATTCAAGTGATCCGGGGTGAAGCCCTCGCGATGGTGGTGGAAGAGACGGACGAATCGTCAACCGACGTGAACTACATTATCCCGCGTTTCGTGCTTTCCGAGCTGCCGATCGGACTGGCTGGACTCTTCATCGCAGGGGTCTTTGCTGCGGCTATGTCTAGCATTGCAGGCGAGCTCAACGCCCTCTCGACCGCCAGCGTGATCGATTTCTACAAGCGTTGGATGAGGCCGCACGCCGATGATGCCCATTATCTGACCGTATCGAAGGGGGCTACCGTTTTCTGGGGCTTCTTCGCCTGCATCGTGGCAACCTACGCGGCCACACTCGGATCACTAATCGAGGTAGTGAACCGCTTCGGTTCGTTCTTTTACGGTTCAATACTCGGAGTGTTTCTTCTAGCGATGGTCCCCGGAGCCAATGCTCGAGGGGCTTTTGTTGGGCTCATAATCGGCATGGCGACGGTTGGTTTCGTCGCATTCCAGACTCCTATTGAGTACCTGTGGCAAAATGTTATCGGCGCTGTGGTGGTTCTGCTGGTGGGTGTCCCGTTGAGCCTCATGGAACGGGGGAAGGCTTAGCCACTAGCTCAAGGCAGTGGTCTCCACGTTCAAATCGCTGCCTCCCACCATCTCTATGAAGTGCCCAGTTAGTTGCTCGGAGCGAACTTCCTCCAACTTGCTGGCTCCAGTGAGATGAGATTAGCGAAAAGCCGATAGGCACCCGGCACTCTGCTGGCCCACTGCCGGAAAAACGCAAGTCCCGTGTAGATAAAAAGGCCCTCACCGATAGTGGCCACCAATAGCGAGCCTCGTTTTGGATCCTCTCCTGGGTCGTTCATTTCCAGTAGTGGGACGTAAGCATCGTCCCAATTAGCGGCGAAGTAGAGACCTCGCTCCTGCACCCAACCCTCGAAGTCGAGCTGGGTAATCTGGTTGGGCGCAGTGAGTGCCGGCGATGATGAATTCAGTAGAGTGACTTCTGCAGTCTCATCTGCGACACGGGGAGACCCTCGACCGACCTGGATTGCTTGCGGCGCGAGTGACCCCAAGCTGCCTCGATTATATTGCACTAGCACGGTGCCCCCGGCTCTAGCAAAATCCAAGAGTTGGGCACTTGCAGCCTGAAGCTCTGGACGAACTTCGTACGCGCGTATCCCTAGCACGACAACGTCAAAGGTACCAAAAGAGCCCCTTCGGACTGCGCCCTCATCCAGTACTTCAACCTGAGCTCCGAGTTGGCGGATTGCCTCCGGACCGTCATCTCCTGAACCCATCACATAGCCGACCTTTAGTCCCGGAGTGACGGCTACAGGAAAAACCGTGATGGTCAACTCAGCATCAGCATACATAGGTGACCGCTGGATATGTTCGTAGTCAATAAGCGTGAAACCTTCCGTATACGTCTGATCGGCATCAGTTCGGACAACAGCTTGGAAGACATGATCACCTGACAAGACCTCACCCTCAGGCCGCATCTCGAATTCCAGTGTTCGCTCTGCCCCCGCACCATCTAACTCGAATGAGTGAGAGGTGGGCGTCACCATCCACCCCTGAGGAGCAAGAAGTCTCACCTCTCCCTGGGCGCCTTCGTCTTCCTGGGAGCTCACGATGACCGAAACAGTACGGGTTTGCGTCTGATCCTGAGGCCATACGATCCCACGCGGAGCCACGGCCACGGAAACACCCGGTACGACCAATACCGGCTTCTCGAACTCACCCAATGCCGGGTCCACACCAACGTAGCGCCAGGGAACGGTACTCTCGACACGTCCTCCCACTGATTCGCCCTGGAATGTCTGCGAGAACGTCACGCTCCCCCGGACCAGTGCGGGATCGCGGGGCAGTCCCCAGAGAGCCGGCTCATCGGGCCATTGGTAGCGGGCGCCTTCACGATCTTCCCTAAGAAAGTAGAGCCGTGAAGCATCGGCATTCGCTGACACCGTCAACTCAAAGGTCCATGTCGCCAAAGTGCCCGGCATCACGCCTCCGTCTGCGGACAACCCCGAAACCGTCATCTCGCGAGCTTCCCAAGCTTCAGGTGTGTCTAGCACTACCAAGGGATTCTCAAGGTGGAAGTCACCGCCGTTCCAAAGGTGCGCTTGGACCTGGACAGTCTGACCTGGGACAAGAAGATCATCAGCCGCCCTAACGTCGAAGGTGATGGCTGACGCAGCCATCAGAGCCTGCGTCGTTAGAAGCTGCTTCATCCCGAGCGCAATCGTGAATTCTTGGTCGGGTGCCGTACCAACCACCTCTCCCGCTATCACCAGATGCTGCAGCGCCTCGGCCAAGTCTGGTACGATTACAGAAGGATCCAGACCCAGGTCGGCTCGGGCACGAGCGACGGAAGCCCGGTAAGCTTCAAGGTGCGGGCGCACCCGAGTGCCCGACTCAGTAGCGAGTCGTGTCGTGATGCCTATGATTGTGGTGTCAATGCCCGAAAACATCCCATCGTCAGAGCCACCGACATGAGAGTCGACGAGGGTTAATTCTGCACTCCGGGGACCGAAGGGCTGGGGGGCACCCATTTCCTGCGAGCGATGTTGGCTTCGACTCTCCATAGAAAGTTGGAACAGAGAGCGGCCAAGCAACGGATCATGTCTCCCCGTGTCTATGACTGTGGTTTCTTCGTTCGTGCCTCCTCCACCCCCGAAGAAGCGTCTCCGAGATGTCTCGTAGAGTTTCGCCGGTGTCCACGGTTCGACACCGTGTGCAAACTGTTCCGGAAATCGACTGGGATCCCTAGCAGCTTCAAAGACCTCCCGTGCTATGATGCCCGCAGCCTGATGCTGCCCATGTCCGTCACGTGGCGTGCCGCTGAACTCTGACACGATCACATGCGGTCGGAATTGTCTTACAACCCATGTCACGTCTTCCAGGAGTTCTTCACGGGACCAGAAGGACAGCGCTTCATCAGCACTCTTGGAAAATCCATAGTCGAACGCTCGTGTGAAGAACTGGCGTCCCCCATCCAAAGCACGCGCCGCCTCCAGCTCGCCCGTGCGGATGACACCCAGGCCTTCCCAGAGCTCAGGACCAATGAGGTTTTGGCCACCATCACCACGCGTCAGCGCAAGATAAGCAGTCTCAACTCCCCAGCCTCTAGCAAGGGCAGTCAGAAGGCTAGTGTCCTCATCATCCGGATGTGCACCGATTATCAGGACGCGCTTTACTCCATCCATTTGGCGTAGTAAGAGACCCGTAGGCAAAAGCCCTGTGCCTCGCATCGACTGGGCATCAACGCACGCCGGGAAAGCCATAAGGGCCAACACACTCAGTACTGTGATCTGATTGGGCCACGCTCTGAACAACCTCATCATGGCTCCTGTCGGAAGGCACAGGTGTCGAGACCGGGAACTTGCTAAAGATAGATCCCTGGGTCTTGCAGCCGATACCCGTACCCTGCTGCCCCCTTGAGATGTGCCGACGGCAAAGCAGTTCACCGGATTCATTCCCACTACCTGTCCTTAGGCCATGGTAAAGCAAGCGATGCTGGCGCCCGTGACCGTCCGACCCAACCTGCTAACGCCAATAAAGTGAGCAGATAAGGAAAGGCCAGGAACAGCTGATAGGGAAGAGAGAGCCCGAGTGTTTGGGCTTGGAATTGGAGGGCTGATGCCGCACCGAAGAAAAGCGCAGCGAGAAGAACAAGTAGTGGATTCCACCGGCCCAGTACAACTACAGCTATTGCGATAAACCCGCGTCCAGCACTCATGTTTTCAGCAAAGGTACCGGCATGCGCAAGCGCAAGATGTGCCCCGGCGATACCGGCGAGTGTGCCACCAAAGAGCGTTGCCCAGAAACGACTCCACCTCACTCGCACCCCTGCCGCCGCCGCCGCATCCGGTTCCTCCCCAACAGCTCTCAATTCCAATCCCCACTCTGTGCGGTACACAAAATACCAGAGCACCGGTGCCACCATGTAAGCGAAGTATGAGGTTGGCGCCTGATTGAAGAGGGCTGACCCAATGAGTGGAATGTCCGAGAGAAATGGGATCGGAACTGAGGAGAGAGTGGGCAGCGTTAGTGCGGTCCCTGTCGCCCCGAAGCGAGTCTGGTATATCGCACCTGTGAACCCCAGGCCACCGAGGGTCACTGCAGTCCCGGTGATGATCTGATCCGTTCCTAGGCCAACTACGAATCCAGCAAAAATCATCGCTACTAAGGCGCCCCCGAGTGCGCCTACCAGAACGCCTGCGCCTGCGCCGCCGAGCGCGAGCGCACCGAGTGCACCTCCCAGTGCACCAGCGATTAACGACCCTTCAAGACCGATGTTGATGACCCCACTGCGCTCGGTAATCGTCTCCCCCAGCGCAGCGAGCGCGAGCGGAATACCGAGGCGTACTGATGCCTCAAGAAATGCGGTGATAGCGATCGCTTCAGGCATGGAATCGCCTCCTGATCTGGTCGCCGGCCAAAACGAACAGGATCACAAGCGCCTCCACTGCACTCACCCACGCCGCGGGTACGCCCGCTTCACGTTGCATCGCACCGGCTCCCGCTTCAAGCCCGCCAAGAAGCAGACCAGTGAAGATCACCCAAGCAGGATGAAGGCCAGCCAGTAGGGCAACCGCAATCGCCGTATACCCCCAGCCAGGTGAGAGTCCCTCGTATAGTGCGAAGGTCACGCCAGTGATCTCAATTCCACCGGCCAGGCCTGCAATCGCACCAGAGGTTAGAAAAGCAACCAGCAAGACCCGTTTACTTTCGATCATCCCTGACACACGTGCTGCCTCGGGAGAGGCCCCGACCGAACGCACCTGAAAACCGAAATGAGTCCACCGCAGGCCGGCCCAAAGCATAGCACCAATAAGCAATGCAATCGGGAAGCCTAGATGCAGCCGTGTTCCCTCAACGAGCACAGGTAGCCTTGCGGCATCGGTGATCGGATCAGTTTGAGGGAAGACTCCACGAGCTTCCTGAAGTGGCCCGTGGACCATGAACGCCGCAAGATAAATCCCCACGAAGTTCATCAAGATCGTCGGAATCACCTCTCCGATACCTAGTCGCACCTTCATCAACGCGGGTATAGCTGCCCATAACGCCCCACCGAGAAAGGCAGCCAAGAGCACGGCCGGAGTAAGGACCCACCTGGGAGCGCTGCCCCAGCTCAGGCCCACCCAGGCCGCGGCGATTGCTCCAGCATAGAGCTGCCCTTCTGCTCCGATGTTCCATACTCCGGCGCGGAAAGCCAATGCTACCGCGAGCCCGGTGACTATTAACGGAACCGCACGAACCATTGTGACCGAAAGGATCGCCGTCCCGCTGCCGAAAGAACCTTGAAGCATCGCTCTACCGGCAACCAAAGGGTCGTAGCCTCCAAGCCAAAGAGATCCCGCCGCGATGATGCCTGTGGCAAGCAGGGCCACAACCGCCACACCCAGCTGGCCAAATCGCCTCATCTCAGCCAACCTCGGGCCCACCGCCCAACATCATAGCGCCCACACCTGCCCGGGAGTGACGCACCGACGGCACTAGCGTCAGCCGCCCACGTAGGATCACGAAAATGCGATCCGCGAGTTCAAGTACCTCGTCTAGGTCGGTGGAGATGAGCACGACACCAGCAGCCGCTTCACGGGCCAACCGTTTCAACTCCCCACGCACGAAGGCCGTCGCGGTAAGATCCAGCCCCCGCGTGGGATTCTCCGCTATGAGGAGTCTGGGTAACCGGGAAAGTTCCCGGCCTACCACCAATCTTTGCTGGTTTCCACCCGAGAGTTCACGCGCAAGAACTCGCGTGTCTGAGGACCTCACCTTGAATCGGGAGCGGATCTCCTTAGCGCGTTCTTTGATGACATCCCAGCGAAGTAGGGGACCCCAACGGAACTCTGGGTCCCGGTGCACTGCAAGTGCCACGTTTTCTGTAAGATCGAAATCGGCCGCCAACCCTTCCAGGTTGCGATCCTGTGGAATAAAGCCAACGTCATCAGGAATCTCTAAGTTACCTACGTACACATCCCGGCGTCCGGATAGCAGGAGCGCGAGATCGCGCTGCCCATTACCCTCTACACCCGCCACCCCGATCACCTCGCCACTCATCACTTCCAACTGCACGTCCTGCAGAACCAACTCTCCCCGTGGTCCGTACACACTTATCCCGTTTAAGCTAGCCACAACCCGAGCAGCTAATGCCCGATCTCGAGCCAACCTCTCTGTGCCCTGACCGAACAAAGACGAGACCTCTCTCACCCTGGCTTCGGGCTCTTCTTCTTCCCTGCTCGACGGCCCAACCATAGCCTCAGTCAACACCGCTGCATCTAGATCAGCCAAGGCAGCCGTCATCACAGTCCGTCCGTCCCTGAGCACGGTCACACGGTCTGCGATTGACAGTATTTCATCGAGTTTGTGCGCGACGAGGACGACCGCACGACCCTCATTGGCCAGAGTGCGGAGAAGACCGAACAACTGTTCGATTTCCGCAGGCGCAAGCACGGCAGTCGGCTCATCAAGCACGAGTAATTGAGGGTCACGTAACAGGGCTTTCAGGATTTCGATGCGCTGTCGATCCCCCACCCCCAGTTCCTCTATTGAGGCTTCGAAGGGAACGTTGAGTCCCGTAAGCCTCCCGAGCCGGTAAGCTTCTTGCCGGATTTCCTCTAAGCGTAATGTCCATCTACGCCCCTCATGCCTCCGACCGAGTGCGAGGTTCTCTAACACGGAAAGTCCCGGCACCAACGTAAAGTGCTGGTGCACCAACCCAACCCCCATTTCCCAGGCCGCTCGCGCGCTTTGCAGCCTGACCGGAGTCCCGCCCATCTCCAGCGAACCAACATCCGGCCGTATTATGCCACCCAGGATATTTAGGAGCGTGGTCTTTCCAGCACCGTTCTCTCCAAGAATTCCATGGACTTCACCGGCATGGATTTCGAGAGTTGCGCCGTCTAGCGCCTTCACATGCCCGAAATGACGGACGATGCCGTCGAGGCGGGCAAGAACCTCGGTCATGCCCCCTTGATCTCGCCCTCGACGAACGAGACCCTCGGAACCTCAAGGGCCCCGCTACGGATGCGGGCACGGGCTTCCTGCATCGTCATCATGAAGTCGGAGGACAACACATGAGCTAGCTCGGGGTTCACGACAAAATCGACCACCTCGGATTCAGCACCCGCATAGACCGGTTCGCCGCCTAGTTCACCAGACTCCCACGAGAGTGCGATCTCAACAAACGCCTGCGGGATACGAATAACCGCGCTACCCAAGATCACTTCTGGTGCAATCTGGTTCTGATCGCGGTTCATCCCAAGCGCCCATGCCCTTCCTCCTGATTCAACCACCTCCCGGACAGCTTGAAAAACCCCGAAAGAGGCCGCATCAACGTTGTGGATGAGAACATCAGCACCGCGACGGAGCTGTGCGATCGCGGCCTCTTTGGCCGCGGCCACATCGTCCCAATCACCGATAAAAGCTTCGAGTACCCGTATGTTCGGATTAATGCTCTGAGCACCGGCTTCGAAGGCCCGGAAGGTCCCTTGAACAGTCGGAATCTCGATGCCGCCGACCATACCCAAGATGCCAGACTCACTTACTTCAGCGGCAACCATTCCTGCGAGATAGGTAGCCTCTTCCAACTCGAAGATCAGCGGGACGACATTTTCTGAGTACCTGCCACCGCCACTCACAATGAACGTAGTGTTCGGAAACTGCCGACCTGCACGTATTGCAGCGTCTTGGTACTCAAAGCCGTGTGCGAAGATCAGGTCGTAGCCCGACGAGGCATACGATAGGAATGCCTCATCGAACTCCGCAGGAGTTCGAGTCTGTTGGTGACTAATCTCAGCCCGGAGAGAATCACGGAGAAGGAGCAATCCATCGTAGGCTCCAGCGTACCAACCAGCGTCACTCACCGGACCTGCAGTGAGTAGCGCTGCACGAAGCGGAGCCTCCTCAGAACCAAAACCTCGGCCATCTGACCTGTCCGCTGGGGCACAAGCCAATACGGCTACATCTGTGATGAGTAACGCAATCAGGATGAACCGGCGCATGAGCGTGTCTCGCTAAAAGGGCTTGTCCAGAGATTCTCTAGAGTAAACCGTTGCCTGTTGGGAGTTCAAAGTGCCCGGTATGTTGTGCGCCCGAGAGCCGGATTCCGTCGGATGGTAAGGCCCTGATTCGGTCACGACTGTCGAAACAGAATTGCCCCAGAAGAAAAGGGAGTGGAGCCCATGGACGCGCAGCGTGGCAACTGGAGCTCGAATACTGGGCTCATCCTCGCAGCCACAGGGAGCGCGATCGGCCTCGGTAACCTCTGGAAATTTCCCTTCATCACCTGGGAAAACCGTGGCGGAGCCTTTGTCCTCGTCTATCTGATATGTATAGCTGCCGTAGGCCTGCCAATCATGATGGCAGAGTTGCTCATAGGTCGAAAAACACAAAAAAGTATCGTTGGCGCGCTTAGGGATGCCGCAGGCCCTGTGTGGGGAATCGTTGGGGGCTGGGGCGTTCTTTGCGGGTTCATCCTACTCAGTTACTACACCGTCATCGCGGGTTGGTCTCTCTTCTATTTCAGCAAAACAGCTGGGTGGATGATGACTGGCTTCCCTAGTGGCATGGCTTTGGGTGATCTCTTTGCGGAACAATCCAGCAACGGAGTCCTTCAACTCGGGCTCTCCGTAGCATTCAGCATCGCCACAGTGTCAATCGTGTACTTCGGGGTCCAGAAAGGCATCGAGAGGATCTCACGGCTTTTTCTCCCCGTCTTATTTGCCATTCTCGTTCTCCTACTCTTCTCTGCGCTTGGCATGAGCGGCTCAGGCGAAGCCCTTGCATTTATTTTTCAGCCTAACTTCAACGAACTGGAGCCCGGCGCGATTCTCGAGGCGCTGGGACACTCCTTCTTTACGCTTTCGTTGGGGATGGGTGCTATGGTGACATACGGGTCCTATATCTCAAGGACTCAGTCAGTTGTTAAGGCATCAGCCATCATCGTGCTCCTCGACACACTGATCGCGCTCCTTGCAACCGTCATAATGTTCTCGGTAATCTTCAGTGTCCCCGGGATGGAAGAGCAGATCGGTGGCTCGACGGTGGGCATGCTCTTCATCTCACTCCCTGAGTTGTTCTTTACTGAGGTTCCCTTCGGACGGTTCCTGGGACCACTCTTCTATGTGCTCGTCGCGCTCGCTGCTCTCACATCCACGATATCGCTGCTCGAAGTCGTGGCGAGCTACATGATCGACGAACACGGCGTCGCTCGGCAAAAAGCAACGCTGATGTGCGGCGCTACCGTTTTCATGTTTACCATCCTTGCCGCCGTATCTTTTGGTGCTGTTTCCGGTGTATCCGATCTTGCCGTCCCAGGAGCACTGGGGGAAACACTGTTTGGAGGGAAGATCGGCTGGTTCTCTATGGCCGACCATTTCGTCTCGAACTGGATGCTTCCGACGGGTGGCTTCGCAGTGACAATCGCAGCGGGTTGGTTTATGACCAAAGAGGACACCATGAGCGAACTCATGGATGGCACGCAGCCCGGCTGGTTTAGCTATGGGGCTTGGCGTTTTTTCATTCGTTTCGTAGCACCGACCGCGGTAGCCGCCATCATTATCGCAGTAACGATCTTTGGGGTGGACTTCAGTTGATGGTGAGTTAGTAGCCTGAACCGGACCAACCACCCGCAGGCAAGTCTCTCTATTTCATCTCTCGGATCTAGGTTTCCTGTCGGATATCGGTCCCTTTCCGACTATCCATCCTCAAGGCACATTTTAGGTCCCCTCAGCATATTAAGGGGTCCAGTTAAGACGCGCGTATGATTGAAGACCTCCTGAACAGGCACATCAAGAAGCGGCCCACGACCCTCAAGTTCGAGGGCCGCATCCTTTATCTCTTGGATGATGCCGAGCTCGTCAGAGGACAGTTATACGAAGGCACCGACATTCAAAGACCGCACGACTATAGAGGCCTGCTACGCGACCAAATCTCCACGGACGAGATCACACCAGCGTATATCTGTTTCTTCTATGACGAAACGCTTGGGGATTTTCCCTATCTGGGTCTACGCACCACGAACCAAACCACTAAGAAAACAGAGTACCCGGTGAAGCGTAATGCCGTGCGCAACGGAGGGTTTATTTGCTCTGTCGCGGGCAGGCGGCGTGGCAAAGGAAGTAGTCGTGAGGCAAGTCCCTACGCTGAACTCCACGCGGGCATCAAGGTCATCGTCGCTGAGAGTATCGAGCGCATCTACGATGAAAACTGCCAGAACCTAGGACTGCTAACGTCGACCGATTTCGGGGTCATCGACCGGATCATGGCAGGGGAGGAAATCTCCCTCACAGAGTTCACTCGAGGCAAAGACGAAATTACCCGCCAGATCATCGAGTATGGCGGGCTCTTTGAGTTCAATGTCGCACGGCTCCAGGGGAATGTGACCATTCCTGTGGCTGCCTGCGCTCAGGAACAGGCTGCACCAAATCGTCCGATGACCGTCGCAGAGAAGATTTTCGCCTCGCATCTGGTTACCGATGCCGGAAAGGATGAAGTGGGTGTTCCGTGGGTTGAGCCAGGAGACACTGGTTTCTTTCATACCGACATCCGATTCAGCCATGAATACGTGACTCCGATGGCTTCTATCTTCTTCGAAAACAAAGTCGGAAGAGATGCCAAAATCGTGGATCCCGCTTCTGTGCTTTTCTTTCGGGATCATCTGACTTTCCTGTCCAAGGTGATGAGCCAGGAGCGGATTGAAGACGGGCTACTTGAAGCGGCAAATGAGCTCGAGGTGAAACAGCGCGAGTTCAGCGAAAAACAGGGTGTGAAGTTGTATGGCGAACAGATGGGACACAGGCTCGGGTCCCAGGCTATCTGCCACTCGAAAATCCTCGAAGAGTACGCCGAGCCAGGCATGCTCATAGTCGGAACTGACTCACACACTTCACACGCAGGTGCCATCGGCTCGCTCGCTTTCGGCGTCGGAACGACAGCAATTTTCAACTCTTGGCTCACAAGGGACGTGCGCATGAGCGTGCCCCTGTCCTTCAAAGTCGAGATACGGGGAGTTCCGGCACCAAATGTCACCGCCAAAGACTATATGCTTGAGATTCTAAGACACCCTTACATACGAGATGGTCACGCGATTGGGCAGATTATTGAGTATGCCGGTCCTGCCGTGGAGGCACTCAGTATCGATGAACGTGCCACCATGACTAACATGGCCGCAGAAGTTGGAGCGTTCACTGGTATCATCGCAGCAGACGAAACATCGGTCCGGTTTATGGTTAACGAGCGTGGCATGGATCGATCCCGAGCTGAACAGCTCATACACGGAATGCAAAGTGATGCCGCTGCGGAGTACGTGAAAACCATCGAGATAGATGCCTCGACCATCCGTCCGATGGTGGCCTTGCCCAACGATCCGGGTAACGGAGTCTATATCGACGGACTCGGAAAAGAACCCATCCGCATCGATATAGCTTACGCCGGCTCGTGCACCGCCGGTAAGAAGGAGGATATGGACATGTACGCGCGTGTCCTTGGCGAAGCTGATGCGCAGGGAATGAAGATCCATCCGGACGTAAAAGCGTACATCCAGTGTGGCTCGACAGAGGTGCGCGAGTACTGTCGTAAGCAGGGCTACATGACGCTATTCGATCGCATAGGAGCGGAATTCATCGAACCCGGATGCGGCGCATGTATCGCAGCCGGTCCAGGCGTCACAAGCTCACCCGATGAAGTCTCAATTTCATCCCAAAACCGGAACTTTCCGGGACGTTCTGGACCTGGGAATCTTTACCTGGGCTCACCGTACTCAGTTGCCGCCAGTGCGATCGTGGGTTACGTGACCAGTTGGATACCGGGACAGGAGTTCAAGCAGATCAGTGCTAGAAAACTCTCCTCAGCTTGAGCCTGCCGCGGGCGCCGATTGACAGCAGATCAATGGTCGCTGCAGGACTCGAACCTGCGACATCTACGATGTGAACGTAGCGCTCTACCAGCTGAGCTAAGCGACCAATACCCCCACGGGGACTTGAACCCCGGTCTTCGCCGTGAGAGGGCGATATCCTAGGCCACTAGACGATGGGGGCGCTGCAACCTTCCCAGTACTGAGAAGCGGAAAATTTTACAGAGGCCTGTCAGACAGCGTCAACCCCCCAACAGCTTGCGCCCGATAAATGTCTTTAGGGTCAGCGTGTGTACTTTTCTACAAATCCCGAGTAAACTCGCGTATTGGTTCTAACTCATTATCCCATAATAATTTGGTCTGATCCACAGGACAGAGATGGTCAGTAAGCTCAATACAGAATCCGTTCGAGGATGGCTCGAAGGTCGCAAGGGATGGAAGCGCAGCTCAAACCGACTGATAAAGAGTTTCCGTTTTAGCTCCTTCAGGAACACAATCGTCTTCGTGAACCGGGTTGCAACCCTTGCGGACACTTATGACCACCATCCGAATATCGATATCCGGTACGACAAGGTCACAATTACGCTTTCGACACATGATGCAGGTGGGATCACTGAAAAGGACCTGGCACTAGCTGAGCAAATCGATTTCTCGACGTCGTCTAACTAAGGGGTTACGGGAGGAAGGCGCCCCCCGGCAACCGCCTGTGCCGGGCTGATCTCTAGTACGTCCCTAAGAACTTCCAGTACGAAATCAGGCTCCTCCGCTAAAAGTTCTTCAGGATTGAATGGACCCCATAGCGCCGCCGCTGTTCGAGTACCCGCGCCCTTCCCTGCCTGCATGTCGAAGGGTGAGTCGCCAACAAAAACGACGTTATCCGGTTCTAGCCTGAGTGTGCTGAGCGCCAGGTTGACTGATTCAGGATGAGGTTTGGACAACCTTACTTGATTAGCACAAACAACAAGATCCACCGCTTCCCACAGACCACAGCACTCGAGCGTTCGCCTGGCAATACCGACACGCTTACTCGTGACAACCGCGATTTTTGTTCCACGCTTTCGCAGTGCCGCTAAAACTGTAGACGCCCCAGCAAACGAACGCGCCATTTCGTCATGCACTGTGTCTTGATATGCAATGAAGGTTTGGCGCATCAGCTCGGCCTCTGCATCGTTTCGAGCAAAACCCTTCATCTGCACCGGAAGTGGTATCCCTAGCGTAGCCAGTACATCCGAGTCAGGAAGCGCTTGGCCAAAATGCTTCTTCGTGGTAAAGCGAAAGCACTTGAGGATCAATTCAACCGTGTCGGCTAAGGTACCGTCGAGATCAAAGAACACCCCAGACCACATGCGATTTGATCGCGATGTCCTCAATGAAGCTTCTGGATAATGGACGAGAGCACGGCTACCGAGTGCGCTGCTTGCTCATCAGTCAAGAACACCGGTGGCGTAAGCTCCACGACATGTCCGTGCTCCCCGGCCGGAAGCAGAATCAAGCCGTGACCGAGAGCGGCTTCTGCTACTCGCACAGCACCATCTTTCCATGGTAATCCCTCTGCTGTGACAAGCTCGATCCCTATCATTAGACCACACCCGCGGACCTCTGAGACCGTGTCGCTATCCCGGAGAGATCCTCGCAACTCGGTGAGCAGTTCTGATCCAACTACCTCCGCACACTCCGGAATGCTGTGTTGCTCAACGATATCGAGAACAGCTAATGCGGTTGCACATGCGAGCGGATGACCAAGGAAGGTGTTTGTGTGGATCGCCTCTCCATCGTTTTGGGGCCAAGCACACATAATCGACTGTCGGGCGAGGCACGCCGAGAGAGGCATCCCACCTCCGAGGACCTTGCCTAGACACACGATGTCTGGGCGTAGTCCTAGTGGCTCAGATGCTAACAGTGATCCGCAGCGTCCGAGTCCAGTGAAGATTTCATCAGCGATAATAATCGCCCCCTCCTCCATGGCTACATCCGATAGAACAGCCATAAAACCATCAGGAGGGACCCGTACCCCCGCCCTGCCCTGGACAGGCTCAATAATGACAGCACCGATCGGGTCACCATTAGGTGCTCCGTGCCTGAGGGCCGTCCGGAGCAATTCTAGGGCTTCATCTGCCGTCACTCCCGAGATGCCGTTGCACCCTGGAAAGGGGACAAAGGCCACTCCCTTATAGAGCTGGGCCTCAAAGTATGAACGAAAATGAGCTCGGTCCGTGACCGCGAGCGCTCCCATCGTAAGACCATGATACGCTCCCTTAAAAGCGACAATACCTGGTTTTCCAGTCGCGATCTGGGCCGTCTTGAGTGCCACTTCGACTGCCTCCGAGCCGCTCGTCGTGAGTACTGCCTGCGCGCCAACCCAAGGCGCGATCCCGCATAAACGCTCTATCAACTCAACCTTTCCAACCGGGGGGTGGATATCACCCATCCCGTGTAACAGATTCTCTCCCTGGACCCGGAGGGCACGAACAACCCCAGCGTGTGCATGTCCAATGAGGGCAACACCAAACGCCCCACTAAGGTCGATGTATACGTTTCCGTCTACGTCCCGGACGTTTGACCCGCGCGCTTCCTGCCAAAAGATGGGCCAGCCCGAGTCAACGTACGTGATATTACGGGACTCGACCGCCTTAAGGCGCTTAGCCAGACTGCGTGAAACTCCGCCCGGAGGGCTCGCAAGGATGTCAGGCAGCAGGGATCCGAAACGAGGTTCGGCTACCGTCACTCGACCTCGTCTCTGAGCAGCGCTTGAGCGGGCATCCCCATTGCATGGTAGCCCTTATCGACGTGGAGTGTCTCCCCTGTTATACCAGCAGCAAGAGGAGAGCAGAGGAACGCGGCAGCGTATCCAACGTCGTCTGCAGTGTTCACCTCCGGCAGCGCCGCGTTGTCTCGGTAGTAGTCAATCAGACGGTCGATCGTTCCTATCGCACTGGCAGCACGACTCGCTAGTGGCCCAGCACTGATGGTGTTGACGCGAACACCGAACTTACGACCCGCCTCAAAGGCAAGCGTGCGGGTGTCACTTTCTAACGCTGCCTTCGCCGAACTCATTCCCCCTCCGTATCCTGGAACAACCCGCTCCGCAGCCAAATACGAGAGTGACACTAGAACGCCGTCACTGTTCATGAGTGGTGCAAGGCGCTGGACCATGCTCACCATTGAGTATGCACTTACACTGACTGCCGCGAGGTAGCCGTCACGGCTCGTTTCGATGAGCGGATTCTTGACCTCGGGTCCGTTCGCGAGCGAGTGCACAACGATATCTAAGCAACGGTCTCCGAAGTCAGCCTGCATCCGATCCGCAACACCTTGAATCGTATAGCCTTCCAGGTCGGCATACCGCTTGTCCGCCCGCACATCCTCGGGTACTTCATCGATTGTGTCGAAGGCTGCATCGAAGGGGTAGATCTTCTCGAACTCAATCTCTCCTCCACCCGGAAGAGACCGGTCAAGCTTTCCCCGCTCGAGACTCCGAGTGAAAATCCTGAGGGTTGGTGGCCATGTGCCGACGCATATTGAGGCACCAGCGGCCGCGAGCGCCCGCAGAATTGCCCACCCGTATCCTCTGTCGTCGGCAACGCCCGCTATGAAAGCGCGCTTGCCGGAAAGATCGATCGAAAGCATCCAGACAAGCTCCTGGGATTGTGGCTCTGCGCTGAAAACCGTTTCGGCCCACCAAAAGAAGCTACCCAGCCCCAAGGTGAGAGCCTACCCCCACACGGTAGCGGCAGTTTAACTCCGTCGGGAAGAGTCTCTAGTTCTGGAGCTAATGAAGATGATCTTTTCGAGTACGGCTAGGCCAATCACAACGCTGACCGCACCCACACTTCGCTCTGTGCGCCCCGTGAGTTCTCGGGATGATTACTCCGAGTCTGTCCTATATAAGCCACCAGTCTACCCCTAGGTACGCCATAAGCCACCAGCCTACCCCTAGGTACGCCGTCAACAACAAGGCCCCCTCCCATCGGTGAATCCGCCAGCCATTCCTCAGGATTGGTAGCAGGAGTAGCGACATGAAAACAACTCCGGCGAGTGGAGGGTACCGCCAGCCCTCCTGGATTTCGATCTCCCCGAAGCCCGTGGCGCTTCCAATGACCGCTGTGCTTCCAAGTATTGCAGTCAGGTTAAAAACGTTTGAACCAATGATGTTTCCAACCGCAATGTCCACCTCTTGACGCATCGCAGCGACTAGCGATGTCGCTAATTCAGGTAGGGAGGTGCCAACAGCCACCACCGTTAACCCGATCACCACCTCTGAAATGCCAAGCGCTGCCGCAACTTGAACTGCACTCCGAACGATGCAGTATCCACCCGCAACGAGGAGCAGGGATCCGAGAACAACCAGCCTGATATCCTTGAGCCTTAGAACCGAAGTCGCCCCACCCGAAGCTTTCAAGGATTCTTCGTGCCCATTGGGGGTCTTAGTCTCTTCACGGTGTTCCGATCTGAAGACGAACAGCAGATAGGCGAGCAGTACCAAGAAAAGTATGAGACCATCAGTTAGGCCGAGGGTCTTATCGAGCACCATTGGGTAGAGAATGAGCGTCACTAGCAACATGATAGGCATCTCACGCCATACGACCCTGTGCTTAACCTCTAGTGGATGAATGAGTGACGTGAGTCCTAAGATGAGACCTATGTTGGCGAGGTTAGAGCCCATCACATTACCGATCGCTAGGCCTGGGTTTCCCTGGAAAGCAGCTACCACACAGACAACCAACTCCGGCGCGGAAGTCCCTAGGGACACGACTGTCAGGCCAACAACTATCGGACTAACACCGAGCGAATGCGCCAACCTTGAAGCTCCCCGTACAAGCCACTCGGCGCCGAAGTACAGCACCACTATTCCAGAGATCAGCACACCAAGATCCGGCATCAGTCCCAGCAAGCTCTCCTCCTCCCTGGTCGCTCCCCACAATCCTCGCCCATAGCTCTTATAGCAGTTGGACGCTCAGAATACGATAACCCTGTTTTCATAGATCAAAATGTGTAACAGGCCAACTCCCTGCGGTTCTTGGAGCCTGGTGAACTCAGCCAACGCACGAATGTCGTCGACGTTTCTCATCTACTACTGGAGAGCAAGCTTATTCATGGAACATCAACTTCACCCCCCAGTAAGGCCACTTTGGCGACGAACTCCCGAAAGTTGAGGATTACTACGTCAAGCCGCTCCGCTTTTTCTCGTTTGGAGCCCGTATTGTCCCCTGCGATCAGGAAGTCAGTCTTCGTAGAGACCGTGTTGGAAGTACGCCCGCCAACAGCTCGCCACGCTGCTTCGGCCGATGCTCGTGGGATAGGAAGCGTGCCAGTGAAAACAGCTGTACCTGCATCCATAAGATCCTCGCCGACTGGCGCGGATGCTACTGGCTCGATACCACGTGCGAGGATTGCATCGATCTCCGAACTGTTCCGTTCATCCTCCAAAAAGGCCGTTATAACCTGGCTCATTCTCGGCCCTATGCCGTCTATCTGCTCTAGTTCTTCTGCGGTTGCTTCCCGAATTGCCTCAATGCTCCCGAAATGACCAGAGAGATCACGAGCAACGGCCGCACCCACTTCTGGAATGCCAAGCGCAATCAAGAAATGTTGGAGTTCGGGAGCCTTTTTAGACCTGATCGCTTCAACGAGCGCCGTCGCAGATTTTTCTGCGAAGCCTTCATGCTCCATGAGTTGCTCAGGACGCACATCAAATAACTCCGCGAGGCTCCCGACCAATCCTTCGCTAACAAGTAAAGCAGCTGTCTCTTCGCCGAGCCCCTCGATATTTAACGCAGATCTAGAACCTAAGTGCACGATTCGACCCTGAAGTTGAGCCGAACATCCGAATCGATTGGGGCACTTGATGCGTGGACCTTCCTCGTACACCGGCGCGCCGCATGCCGGACACTCGGTCGGCATCTCAAATGGGCGGGCTCGATCCTTCTCGTGCGCGATCACCTCCACTACCTGTGGGATCACGTCACCAGCTCGCTGGACTCGCACCGTATCCCCTTCGCGCAAATCTTTCCGGCGAAGCTCCTCTCTATTATGAAGAGAAGCTCGAGATACGGTGACGCCACCAACCAGAACCGGATCTAGCAACGCAACCGGTGTAATGACTCCCGTGCGGCCAACGTTGACCTCAATTTTGTCGATCCGCGTGACCTCCTGGCGTGGCTCAAACTTGAAAGCCAGGGCCCACCGAGGGTGGTGTGAAGTAACACCGATAGCTAAGCGGGCCGAAAGGTCGTCAAGCTTGATCACTACCCCGTCAATCTCATAGTCCAGATCTTCACGATCAGCAGCAAACTCGGCGTGGTATTCAAGGATGTCCTCGACTGTCCCGACTGATTGGATGCGGTCAGGAACCTTGAAACCCCACTGCTGGATTGCCCCGATAACGTCAGCGTCACTTTTGAACCCGGAACCCTCTATTGCGAGAATATCATACACAAGCAAGTCGAGCTCCCGGGATGCTGTGACATGCGAGTCAAGTTGGCGCACTGAGCCAGCTGCAGAGTTCCTCGGAGACGCATACGGTTCACCACCCGCCTCAACCCAACGAGCGTTGAAGACCCGGAAGTCGGAGATGTACATGATCACCTCACCCCTCACGGCAAGCAGCTCAGGTGCGGCTCGATCCTGAGTACGAAGTCGAAGTGGAACCGACGGGATCGTGCGAATGTTATCGGTGACCTCCTCGCCCTCACGTCCGTTACCTCTGGTAACCGCACGGGTTAGCACACCGTCCTCGTAGACAAGCTCGATCGAGGCACCGTCTAGCTTAGGCTCGATGAGGTAAGTCGGCTCATGGCCCTCCCCAAGTGCCTTTCGAATCCTATCGTCAAAGCGGCGAAGTTCGTCGGCGTCCTGAGTCGAGTCGAGGGATAGCATCGGCGCTGTGTGACCTACCGTCTCGAACTTGTTCTGAGGCTTCGCGCCAACGCGCTGGGTCGGCGAATCTGGTGACCGAAGCCCAGGATGAGCCTTTTCTAGCTCTAGTAGACGCCTGAATAGCTGGTCGTACTCAGTGTCACTGATCTCCGGACGCGCTTCCACATAGTAGCTATAAGCGTGATGGTGCAGTTCTTCACGCAACCTTTCGGCTTCGGTGCGTGCGTTGTCGAATTCCGACGTACCTTGATCGGTCAAACCAACTCTCTGCTCATATATGAGTGTGACTTCGGGTATGGCTCGATAGCCGAGAGAGCATCAATAATAGTCATTCGGACCTCTCGGGGGACCCAGAAT
>Ga0310122_10000360_pt1 | contig 29208 bp, 24 predicted proteins | sample CB6_Bottom_1051__FD_203503 | JGI IMG/M metagenome (GOLD analysis project Ga0310122, IMG submission 203503) | Marine microbial communities from Western Arctic Ocean, Canada - CB6_Bottom_1051 | ecosystem: Environmental > Aquatic > Marine > Oceanic | place: Canada: Western Arctic Ocean | collected...
TCGCTGAGCGGGTAAGGAGGATGCTCTACAGAAGTCAGAAGGCAGAAGGAAACCGGCCTGGCCGCCGAAGCCTTGGCGAAGGCGGAAGGGCTTCGCCAAGGCTTCTGCTTTAGCGGATTGCTGAGAAACGTGCTCTGATAGCTCCCTCTTCCTCTGGGAGAGGGCTGGGGTGAGGGCCAAACAGATACACGCGTGGAGGAATGACACAATGAAACGGGCGAGTTACCTCATCGCCGTGGTCTTCGTCACCGCTATTGCCGCGGGGTGCACCGCTCCGGGCCGGGGCATCGCCCCCGACACCATCTGGGTCAACGGCACCGTCGTCACGATGGAGGGCGAGCGGGTCGTCCAGGCTGTGGCGGTCCTCGGCGACCTGATCGTGGCTGTCGGTAGTGATGCCGCGGTCCGGGGGCTGGCCGGCCCCGAGACACGTGTGGTCGACCTGGACGGGCGCACGATGACACCCGGATTCTACGCCGCGCACGACCACTTTCCCGGATCCGGTCGAGTGGCGGTCACACAGGTCGACCTGAACAGCCCGCCGATCGGCGGCATCGAGAACATGGACCAGCTGGTCGCGGCGCTGCGCGCGCGAGCCGAGGAGCTACCCGAGGGCCAGTGGGTCTCCGGACGCGGCTACGACGACACCCTGCTGGCGGAGCAGCGGCACCCGACCCGCACAGACCTGGACAAAGCCTCCACGACGCACCCGATCTACATCAGCCATACATCCGGACACCTCGGTGTCGCCAACAGCCTGGCGCTCGAGCTGGCCGGTGTCACCCGCGACACGCCCGACCCGCCGGGCGGTGTCGTGCGCAAGGACCCGGACACCGGCGAGCCGGACGGTGTCTTCGAGGAGAGCGGCGGCATGGTCAGCCGGCTGATTCCGCCGCCAACCCCGGAGCAGACGATGGAGGCGTATCGGTGGGCGGTCGAGGACTACGTGGAGGACGGGGTCACCACCGCCGTCATCGCCGGCGGGGGCCGCGGCAGCCTGACAGGGCTGCAGCGCGCGCGTGACGCCGGCATCCTCACGTTCCGCATCATCACGATGATGTCGCGGGGTGCCCCGGGGCAACCGTCCGCCGCCGAGGCGGGTGGCATGGTCTCCGGGTTCGGCGACGAGTATCTCAAGCTCGGGGCGATCAAGATCGTGCAGGACGGGTCGAACCAGGGCTACACCGGCTACTTCACCGAGCCGTATCACACGCCGTTCAAGGGAGACGCCGATTATCGCGGCTATCCGCGCCGCAGGCGCGAAGACCTGACGACGATGGTCAAGGAGCTGCACGAGACCGGCTACCAGATCGCGATTCACGCCAACGGCGACGCGGCGATCGACGACGTCCTCCACGCGTTCCGCGAGGCGCAGCTGGCCTTTCCCCGCGAAGACGCCCGGCATCGGATCGAGCACTGCCAGATGGTGCGCCAGGACCAGCTCGACGCCATCGCCGAGCTCAACCTCTCCCCGTCCTTCTTCGTCGGGCATGTCTACTACTGGGGCGACCGGCACCGCGACATCTTCATGGGGCCGAAACGCGCCGCCGGCATCAGCGCCCTGCGGTCGTCCATAGACCGCGGCATCCGGTTCACCGTGCACGACGACACACCGGTCACACCGGTCAACCCGCTGCAGCTGGTCTGGGTCGGTGTGAACCGGCTGACAAAGACCGACCAGGTGCTCGGCCCCGACGAACGGATCACCCCGCTCGAAGCGCTGCGCACCGTGACGATCGACGCCGCCTGGCAGAACTTCGAAGAGGACATTAAGGGCTCGATCGCGCCAGGCAAGCTGGCCGACCTCGTCATCCTGGACGGGAATCCCCTGACGGTCGACCCGACCGCCATCCGCGACATCCAGGTGCAGGAGACGATCGTGGGTGGGGAAACGGTGTATGAGCGATCGATGTAAAGGAGACAGGAGGCAGGAGACAGAAGATCACCGGAAGGAAGCGTTTGATCAAGGACGACCCAGAGTGCCTGAAGCCTGAAGCCTGTAGCCAATGAGCGCCTCCTTACCCCGTTACCGCATCCTCTCCAGCCTCGGTAAAGGCGGTATGGGCGAGGTGTTTCTCGCCGACGACACGCAGCTGGATCGCAAGGTCGCGATCAAGTTCGCCTCGACCGGATTCCGTCTCGTCGGGTGATGATCACCCCGAAGGGCCGGCCCTCACCCCGAGGGAGAGGGCGAAAACTGGAGCGCCCTTTCAGCAAGCGCCTAGATCGATTCCGATGTCGGACCGTCCCACGCTCAGCCCGACCCTGAAGCCGCTGCAGGTCGGTGCGCTGGCGCTCGGCTGCATCATCGGGTTCGGCTGCTTCGTGCTCCCCGGCGATTTCCTGATCACCGCCGGCCCGCTCGGCGCCACGCTGGGGGTGCTGCTCGGCGGGGCGGCGATGCTCATCATCGCGCGCAGCTACGGGGTGATGGTGCGGGCGTTTCCGGTCGCCGGCGCTGAGTTCGCCTACGCCTATCACGCCTGCGGGCGCTACCACGCCTACGTCTGCGGCTGGTTCCTGGCGCTGGGGTATCTGAGCATCGTCCCGCTCAACGCCACGGCGCTGGCGGTCCTCGGCAAGTTCGTCGCGCCGCAGCTCTTCGCGCGCGGGTATCTCTACACGGTGGCCGGCTTCGAGGTGTTCGCCGGCGAGGTCCTGCTGGGCAGCGCGGCCATCGTCGGCATCGGTCTGTTCCAGATACGCGGCGTGCGCAGCGTCGGCCACCTCCAGGTGGGCATGACCGCGTTGCTGGTGGGCGGCGTCCTGGTCGTCGGGCTCGGGACGCCCGTCTCGGGGGCGGCCTCAGCACTGAACCTCCAGCCCTACTTCGCGCCCGACCGCGGCCCACTGGCGGGGGTTCTGGCGATGCTGGCGATCGCCCCCTGGCTCTACGTCGGCTTCGACACCTTGCCGCAGGCGGCCGAGGAGTTCGACTTCTCGCCGCGTCAGGGGCTCCGGCTCATGGTGCTCTCCATCGGTGCCGGGGCCGTCATGTATGCGGTCGTAATCCTGGCAACCGCCTCGGTGATGCCGTGGCAGGACCTGGTGGCCGGCGAACCGCTCTGGGCCACCGGCACCACCGTGCGCGAGAGTCTGGGCGTGGTCGGGCTGACGTGTCTCGCCCTGGCGGTGACCATGGCGGTGTTTACCGGGATCAACGGCTTCTTCATGGCCTCGAGCCGGCTGCTGTTCGGCATGGGGCGGGCGAAGCTGCTGCCCTCCTGGTTCGCCGAGATCCACCCCACACACCACACCCCCGCCAACGCCATCCTCTTCGTTGGGGTCGTCTCGCTCGCCGCCCCGTGGTTTGGCCGCGAGGTGATCGTCTGGGTGGTCGACATGGCGGCGCTGGGCACCGCGTTCGGCTACTTCTACACCTGTCTTGCCGCCGCCCGGCTCGCACAAACCGGCCAGGTCGACACCGGCCCGGGGGGTCGCCGATACGCCCTGGTTGGCGCCGCACTCTCGGTCGGTTTCATCGTGCTACTATCGGCGCCCGGCATGCCGGGCTTCATGGCCACGCCGTCCTGGATTGCCCTGGCCTTCTGGGTCGGCCTCGGTCTGGCGTTCTTCGCCGGCACCAGCGAGTATCGGTCGTTACCGGCAGGCGAGCTCGACCATCTCATCCTGCGTCGGTATCGCTCGCACGCGAGCGCGAGGCCATTCTCACCTCCAACGGTTGAGGGTCACAAGACCCACAGCACGTAACCGGCTGCCAACACCAGCTGCAGCGCGGCGAAGGGGAGTGCCGCCCGCACGAAGCCCGCGAAGGAGAGCTCCAGGCCATGCTTGTGGATGATGGTGACCGCGACCAGGGTCGACGCCGAGCCGATCGGCGTGATGTTGCCACCGAGGTTCGCGCCGAAGATCACGGCCCACCAGTAGGGGGAGTCTGCCGCGAGGTCCAGGTTGCCCAGGATCTGCGCCAGCATCGCCGCCAGGGGGATGTTGTCGGTGACGGAGCTGGCGACCGCCGAGCTGAACAGCATCGTTGCGGGGCCAACCGTCTCGCCAAGTTCCAGGATCGGTGCCAGTCCGCGACCGATCAGTGCCAACACCTGGGCGTGCTCCATTACGTTGATGACGACAAACAGCGCTCCGAAGAAGGCCAGCAGGTCCCAGTCGACGGCCTGGTAGAAGCGGTCGGCGATTGACTTGTACTGCACGAGCATGATCACCGCGAACGACAGGGCGACGTAGCCCATCCCAAGGGAATTCAGGACGGTGTCCGGGATGGAGGCGGCTGCGATCGTGACGATGAAGGCGCCAAGCATCACGGCACCGAAGTTGAACTTGAAGCGCGACTCGATGCCGTCGTTCTCGTCGAAGCCCGATACCAGCCGTGCCGCCTCGCTGCGCGCCTCGTCGCCGGCGAGGGATCGAATCTTGAAGACCCTCGCGCCGAGCCAGATCGTGATTCCGGTCACGACCACCACGTACGGCATCGCTTTTACGAAAAAGGTCATGAACGTGATACCCGCCGCGTTGCCGACGATGATGTTGGGGACCGAGCTGATCAGGGTGAGCAGCCCGCCCACGTTGGTGAGCAGACCCTCGACGAGGAGGAAGCCCAGCAACTTGTCGCCGATGCCCAGACGGCCGAGTGACACCGCCGTCAGCGACCCGACGATGATCATCGCGGTGACGTTGTTGAGGACCGCCGAGAAGGCCACGGTCATCACGCCGTAGAAGATCAGGAGCCTGAGGGGATCGCCCCTCGAGGTCTTCGTCAGGACGATGGCGATCCAGGTGAACAGTCCCGATTTCGAGGTAATGTCGACGAACAGCGACGAACCGAGGATGATCGCGACGACCCCCCAGTTGATGGCGGGGATATAGATCGGCAGCTCGATGCGCTCTTCGCCCACGACGACCACCATCTCCTCGAAGGGCAGCAGATGGAGCAGGCCGCCGAGCAGCAGGCAGGCCACGGCGAAGACCGCGACGATCACCGACTTCTTGGCGTGAAGCTTCTCCTCGAGGGCCAGGCACAGGATCATCGCGACGAGCAGCAGGGCGAACCCGACGGTCACGGCGCCCGAAACGCTATGGGGGTCGTCGGTCACAGCATCAGCAGCGGGATCTGCCGCAGCTCAACGGCCAGCGGGTAGGCGAGGCCGTGCATCGCGAGCTGGTCGTCGTCCATGGTGTTGATCACGAGCAGGTCCACGCGGTGCTCTGCGATCAGTTTGCGATATTCGCCAAGGCGCCGGCCCATGGTGACGATCTCACCGATCTCGAAGGGCAGGTGCTGCTCGGCGATCTGGCGCCGGCACGATTCGATGTAGTCGCGCGGCCCCTTGAGGAGCTGCCTCTCGATCAGCTCGCGCGCAGACTCGGTATCGATCTCGGGAATCTTCGAGATGACGTCCAGGTAGTGGTCGAAGGCCGCCAGCGACTCCACGTGGGTGAACCAGCAGCTTCCGCCGGGCTGTGTGAAGCCGAGCGCGTAGTTCACGAGCCGGTCGTCTCCGCTGAGGTGATCGGTGATCGCCATGACGCGCTCGGTGTGCTCCAGGGTATGGGGCAGGGCACGCGCGGCATCGGGATGCGGGAGGACGACCACCGGTACGCGTGTCGCCTGGGTGAGGACGTCGAGGTACTCGCCGAGGCTGTGGGGCCACTGCCAAGCCGAGGAATGCAGATGGCGGTAGGTGACGATCAGATCGGGTGCCTGCTCATCGACGGTGTCGAGGAGCTGCTTCACGCTCGAGAACCCTCCGCCGTCCAGTCGCGCCCAACGGGTCTCTTCGTCGTCGATGACCGACAGGAAGGCCCGCATCCGGTTCAACAGCTCCCCGGCGGCGTCGCCATCGCGGTCGCTGACGACCAGGACGTGTTCGACCCCGATCTTCTCGTAGCGAAGGGCGGTCTTGTCGGCCGCCAGGAACACGGACTGGAACTGATCGAGCTTCGTCATCGTCCCCCGCCAATCTGCCGCCAGCCCTCATTATGGCATTACTCCGTAAGCGGATTTCTGCACGTCGGTTCGTGTGTCTCGTGACGCCCCGCAGACACGGGTAAAATGGGTGCAGCCATGCTCACGACACGGTTCACCGAGACCTTCGGCATCGAGCACCCGATCGTGCAGGGCGGCATGCAGGGCGTCGGTGTCGCCGAGCTGGTGTCGGCGGTGGCCAACACCGGTGCGCTCGGCTTCCTGACGGCGTTGACCCAGCCGACACCGGAGGCGCTGACGAAGGAAATCGGCCGCACGCGCGGGATGACCGACAGACCGTTCGGCGTGAACCTGACGATCTTGCCGACCCTGAAACCGGTGCCCTACGAGGAGTACGCGCAGGCGATCGTCGAATCGGGCGTGAAGATCGTCGAGACCGCCGGGAACAACCCGCAGCCGTTCATCCCCGGGTTCAAGGCGGCCGGCATCAAGATCATCCACAAGTGTACCTCGGTGCGGCACGCGATCAAGGCGGAGACGATCGGGTGCGACGCGATCAGCATCGACGGGTTCGAGTGCGCGGGACACCCCGGCGAGGACGATATCCCCGGGCTCATCCTCATTCCCTGCGCTGCCGACCGGGTGCGCCTCCCGATCATCGCCTCGGGCGGGTTCGGTGACGCGCGGGGCCTGGTGGCCGCGCTGGCGCTCGGCGCCGACGCCATGAACATGGGCACCCGCTTCATGGCGACCCGCGAGGCGCCGATCCACGACAACATCAAGCAGCGGCTGGTGGAGGCGTCCGAGCGCGACACGGCGCTGATCTTCCGCACGATGCGGAACACGGCGCGGGTCTTCAAGAACCAGGTGGCCGAGGAGGTGCGCACGATCGAGGGGCGAGGCAACGCGACCATCGACGATATCAAGCACCTGGTGGCTGGCGAGCGGGGCCGGAAGGCGATGCAGGAGGGGGACACCGACGGCGGAATCTGGTCGGCCGGGATGGTGGCGGGGTTGATTCACGACATCCCGAGCTGTCAGGAGCTGGTGGATCGGATCATGACCGAGGCGGAGGCGATCATCGACGGCCGCCTGGCGGGGATGCGGGCGGTGGCGGTCGACGTGGTCTCGCCATAGTTCGCCGTCAGGTATCGGCGGCGAACGGCGGCGGAAAGGACCCGGCTACCACTGGGCGCGCCGGGATTGGTAGAATGTCCGGTGCCAGGCGTGCGGCACTGACGGAGACCTAGTAGATGAACCCGATCCTCTTGTTCCTCATCACCGGCGTCGGCGCCTTTATCCTCCACATCCTGATGGTGTTCGTGCTCGTCGGCAAGAAGAAGTAGCCCCGTGTAATGTGCTGCCTGGAGGGAGTGTCAACGAAGTGAATCTCTCGCTAGAAGCGCTCTCAGGAGACAGGCCTGTCCGCCGTAGCCTCGGCGAAGGCGGAATCGCTTCGCCGCTTTCTTCAGCAGCCTGTGGGGTTCGCCACGATGAGGATCGAATCATGAACGCAAAACACGTCCTGTTCGCCACCGCCGTCGTCACGTTCGCCGTTGTCGGGCTGCCGACCGACGCCAGCGCCACCGACTATCATCACATGCACCTGACCGCGCCGGACGCGAAGGTCGCGGCCGCCTGGTACATCGAGCACATGGGATGCGAGGACTTCGGGCGTGAGGGCGCCTGTCGGGTCGGCACGACTGATTTCTACTGGTTCGAGCGTGAGCCACAGGCCGGCAGCGTTGGTTCGGGCGTGAACCACATCGGGTTCTCGTTCAGCGACCTGACGGCCAAGATGGCCGGGTGGCAGGCAGCGGGCCTCGACATCGAGAACCCCGACGAACCGATCAGGGACATCCCCGGCCTGTTCAAGCTGGCGTTCCTGACCGACCCCTGGGGCACACGCATCGAGGCGGTCGAAGACCACGAGTGGCCGGGTTTCCATCACATCCATCTCAGCTCGCCCGACCCCGAGGCCACGCTCGCGTGGTACGAGAACATCTTCGGCGGAGAGAGCGACAGCCTGAAGGGCCGAATCGACGGTCTGCGCTACGGCGGCACCTGGCTGCTGGTCTCCCCACTGCGCGAGGGCACGCTGGCGACGACACAGCGCCGGGCGATCGACCACCTTGGCTGGAGCTTCCCCGACCTCGACGCCGCCGCCGCCGAGATCAAGAGCAAGGGGGTCGCGTTCACGATGGAGCCGCGCCCATTCACGAACGCGCTGGGGCAAGAGATGAAGATCTCCTTTGTCATGGGCCCCGACGACGTGTCCATCGAGATCGTCCAGCCTGGGAGCTAACGGCGCTCCGGGTTCCCCCGCTCCCTCTGCCTGCCCTGAAAGGGGCACGCGTTGTCGAAGGAGAAGAGGGCCGGGGTGAGTTCGCGATGGGGCTCGACCTGACCGACGTCGGCGGTATGGTCGCGGCGCTCATCTCCAACGACTACATGGGGAACGAGACGGTCACCGATATCACCAAGTCCGGTGATGACCTGGTGCTGAAGTATGACGCCAACGTGCAGGGGCAGAGCTTCCGGTCGAGGTGACCCTCGAGCCGGACGGCGACGACCTGGACGTGGCCTTCGACTTCGGCGGGCAGTTCTTCATGGAAGGCAAGGGGACGAGGTAGCGGTTCAGGCTTCTACCGCCACCTCGCGCGGGGCGTGCGTGTCGTCTTGCGCTTGGGGCGGGGCGCGGACGGGGCGGCCTTGTCTTCGTTGGGGGCGCCGAGCGCGACGCTGCGCTGGTAGGCGGCCAGCACCGCCTTCGACAGGACCGTCCGGAACCCCCCCTTTTCGAGCTGATAGATCGCGTCGGCGCTAGTCCCGCCCGGTGACGTCACCAAGTTCCGCATCTCGGCCGGATGCACCGAGGACCGCTCGGCGAATATCGCCGAGCCCTTCACCGTCTGGATGACCATCTGCCGGGCGTCGGCGCGCGACCACCCGAGATGCACGGCGGCGTCGATCAGCGCCTCCATCAACAGAAAGACAAAGGCCGGCCCGCTACCACTGACAGCGGTCGCCTTGTCGAGAAATCCCTCGTCTTGCACGTAGATCTGCTTCCCGAGCGCACCCAGAATAGCGCCCGCCTGCTCCCGCTGCCCATCCGACACCGCGTCTGTCGCGGTCCACACGGTCATCCCTTCGCCCACCTGTGCCGGGGTGTTGGGCATCGTCCGCACGATCGCCTTGTGACCCAGGCCCGCGGCGATCGACACGATGCGGGCGCCCGCCACGATCGACACCACAAGCGTCTTTGGCCGCAGCACCCCTTTTAGGTCGGCATAGACCGCAGTGAGGACCTGCGGCTTGACCGACAGCACGACGATGCGGGCCTTGCGCGCGGCGATGCGATTGTCCTGTGTCGTCTGGACATGGAAGAGATCGCCCACCTCGTTCAACCGCTCCGGGTGCCGGTCGGCGGCGGTGATCGCGCTCGGCTCGACGAGCTTGTGCCGCAAGAGGCCGCCGATCATCGCCTCGCCCATCGCCCCGGCGCCGATGAACGCGATCGGCACGTCGTGCAGTATCGTGGACCGTTTCAAGAGCCGCTCCTTTCCGTCGCGAATCGAATCCTTTATCTTACTCGCCAGTCTCGCGGCGGCGAACTCCGGTACCCTTCGCGCAAGTGACGAGGGCATGCCGACGATGGCCAGTTCCGACCGATGCCGGGAGAGGCCCAGTCTCCTCCCCTCCGGTTTCCTCCTGTCTCCTGCCTCCTGATTCCTGACTCCTTCGTCCCCATGGACCCGCTGACCCACACACTCGTTGGCGCCAGCCTGGCCGAGACCCGGGTCGGCCGCGTGGGCCTCGGGACCGCCACGTGCGTCATCGGCGCCAACCTGCCGGACATCGACGCCGCCACCTACTTCCTGGGCGGCGACCTGGCGCTTGGGTTCCGCCGGGGCTGGACCCATGGTGTGCTGGCGATGGCGGTGCTGCCGCCGCTGCTCGCGTGGGTGATGCATCAGGTCGACCGGGTCCGTTGCAGCCGGACACCGGCGGCGAGACCGGTCCCGTTTGGCCGGCTCGTTGTGCTCGCCTACATCGCGGTGCTGTCCCACCCGGCGCTCGACTGGATGAACACGTACGGCATCCGTTTGCTGATGCCGTTCGATGGACGCTGGTTCTACGGCGATGCGCTGTTCATCGTCGACCCGTGGGTCTGGCTGCTCCTGGGCACCATCGTGGTGCTCGCGCACAGCGGGTCGCGGCTCCAGGTCGCCGGGTGGATTGCACTGGGCGCGATCGTCACCACGCTCGTGACCGGGGTTCCCGGCATGCCGGTCGCGTTGCGGGTTCTGTGGTGCCTCGGGCTGGCGCTGGTCGCCGGCCTGCGTGTCTGGGGCGGTCTTCAACCCCGGTTGCCGCAGGTCGCGAGCGTGTGCCTGGTACTCGTCGGGCTCTACGTCGCCTCGATGGTCGGCGGCGCGCAGCTCGCGCGGCTGGAGGTGGCGCAGTGGGCCCGGGACCGCGGATTCGAACCGAACCGGATCATGGTGAGCCCGATGCCGGCCGACCCGTTTCGGCGTGACGTGCTGATCGCAGACGACCTTCACTATCATCGGCTGACGTTCGACTGGCTCGCTCCGGAACGCGTACGCCCACGTGGACCGGGGACCGCGATCGGCGACGACCACCCGGCGGCCGCCGCTGCGCTGGCGGCACCGAACCTGAAGGGGTTCGCCACCTGGACCCGGTTCCCCACTTTCAGGATCGAACCGCAGGATGACGGCTTCCGCGTCACGATGACCGACATGCGGTTCGGCGGCGCCGTGGTCGAGCTGGACGGAAATCTGGAACCGCCGTAACCACAACGACTCTGACGGCCTGCCCTGAGCCTCTCGAAGGGGCCTTGCTCCCGTTCAGCGGAGCGCCCGTATACTCGAGCCCCTGGAGGTTCCCTCATGACGCGACACATCTGTTCGGGCTGGGCTCGGTCACCCCGGCGGCGGCGCAGGTCGACGTCCACGAGCTCTACGACCTGGTCACCCTCCCCGCAGGAGTCGTGCCGTATCGTCCGGAACGCTTTCAGCGGACCCGTCGAGTCGACGAGGGCAGAAACCGCACTCCCCGACCGTCACCAGCGCTGCAATTCCTCCCTACTCCCCGCTGCCCTCCACCTCCGGCGCATAGGTCCCGAAGCTCCAGAGGTGCCCCTCGAGGTCGCGGGCCATGTATTCGCGCGAGCCGTAGTCGGTGTCCTCCAGCTCCATGATGATCTCGGCGCCGGCCGCCTTCGCGCGGTCGTGATGTGCGTTCACGTCGTCCACAAGGACGTAGATCCCCTGTGTGGCACCGCCCACCGCGGCGGGGCTCTTCAGGTCCATGAAGTCGTCGCGGGTCGAGCCGATCATGATCAGGCTGCGGCCGTAGCGCAGCTGCGCGTGCGCGATCGTGCCGTCGGAGCCCGGCACGAGCATCTGTTTCTCGAAGCCGAAGGCCCGGGCGAGCCACTCGAAAGCCGCGGGGGCGTCCTCGTAGCGAAGAAACGGGAAGATCCGCGTGGTCGGGGTCTCACTCATCTGGTGTCCTGCCATGTCTCACGAGAAAGTCACGCGTGCACCGAGGCCGTCCCATCGGGTCGGGTCGTACACTAGCATCGATAGATGCATGGTCATCGATACCTTCACTACGACGTGTTCACGCGGCAGCCGCTCGCGGGCAACCAACTGGCGGTGTTTCCGGAGGCCACCGGGCTCGACCCGACCCTCATGCAGCGGATCGCGCTCGAGATGGCGTTCCCCGAAACCACCTTCATCCTGCCGCCGGAGACCGGCGACACCGACGTCCGGATGCGCATCTTCACGCCACGGCGCGAGCTGCCGCTGGCGGGCCACCCGACAATCGGCTCCACCTTCGCGTTGGCGAGTGAAGGTGTGATCGGACCGGACCGGGACCGACTCGTCTTCGGGCTCGGTATCGGTCCCACACCAGTCTCGCTGGAATGGGCCGGCGACGAGCTGACGTTCGCCTGGATGCGTCAGCCGCTCCCGGAATTCGGTCCCCTCATCGAGGATGAGGACCGTGGCGGGGTCGCGGCGGCCCTGGGTATCGACCCGGGTGCGGTCACCACAGGTCTGCCGATCCAGGTGGTGTCTTGCGGACTACCGGTGCTGTTCGTGCCGCTCGAGACACGACGCGCCGTGGACGCCGTGACGTTCGAGCTGGCCGGCATGCGTCCGATCTTCGCGCGACACCGGCTCGATGACCTCCCGGTCTTCATCTTCTCGCTTGAAACGGGCCACGACGACGCGACCGCCTACAGCCGGATGTTCGCGCCGGCGTTCGGCATTCCGGAGGACCCGGCGACCGGCGGGGCCAGCGGACCGCTCGGCGCATACCTCGTGCACCACGGCGCCGTCTCGCCAGAGGGCACCGCGCCGATGGTCAGCCTGCAAGGGGTCAAGATGGGACGTCCCAGCCGGGTGCACATCTCGATTTCGTCTTCGTCCAAGGACGGGGACATCACATCCGTGCAGGTCGGCGGAGCAGCGGTGCTCGTGGCCGAGGGGGAGCTGTATCTTTGAGTGTTCCCAAGGAGGCAGGAGACAGGAGGAGCAAGAGGGCTACGCCGGCCTTCATCAATCAGTTCGCATCCGGGGCCGGGATGCGATGCGGTTTCCGCGGGGCAGGGACCCGGACCGGAGCCCATAATCGGCCACATGTCATCAGCGAAGATGCGATCCAGCGGAGTGGTGAGGGCTCAGGCTGTGGGTTTTGGCGAGGGCTATAATCTCCATTCCTAGACATATGGACAGATTACGTCCGTCAGGGAGACGCCAATGACACCATCGACCCACCATCGATTTGCCGCCGGACTGATCGCATGTGCCCTCGTTCTAGGGGCCGTTCCCGCGTCGGCGCAAGAAGCGGCTACCCTCACCCACGGCTCGCCCGCCTCGGTCGGCATGGATGCGGGGCTGCTCGACGAGGCGGCGCAGCTCTACCGGGACGCGGTCGCGCGGGACGAACTCAAGGGCGCCGTGCTGCTGGTGGCACGCCGTGGCGTCATCGTGATGCAGGAGGCGGTCGGGTGGCGTCACGAGGCGTACCAGCTGCCGATGGAGCGGGACACCATCTTTCGGATGGCGTCGAACACCAAACCGGTGGTCGCGACCGCGGCGTTGATCCTCCAGGAGGAGGGCAAGCTCTCGCTCGACGACAGGGTCGCGACGCATCTGGACTCGTTCGACAATGTCCGGGCGCGTGACATCACCATCCAGCAGCTACTGACCCACGCCTCCGGATTCCGGATCGGCCCGATCTTCTACCCGTTCGACGAGGACGAGACGCCGACCCTGCTTGGCGCGGTCACGAGGTTCGGCGTGGAGGGCCCCGAGGTGGAGCCGGGCAGCTCCTATAGCTACAGCAACGCTGGCTACAACACGCTGGGGGCCGTGATCGAGGTCGCCTCGGGAATGCCGCTCGAGGATTTCCTGAGAACGCGCATTTACGAGCCGCTTGGGATGGTCGACACGCTGAACCACGAGGACGAGACCAAGCTGAGTCGGATGGCGACCGTCTATCGCGGGCGCCGCCAGCAGGACGGCAGCGTAGAGTTCCGACAGGGGTTCACACCGGGCGACCCACCAGACTTCCCCGTCGTCCGGGCGTCGGGCGGCATGATCTCGACGGCGACCGACTATGCCCGGTTCCTGCAGATGTATCTGAACGGCGGCCGCTACGCCGACGCGCAGATCATCTCCGAGAACTCGGTAGCAGCCGGCACCAAGGGCTACATCGCGAGCAGCGAGACGACCTCGTACGGGCTGGGCTGGCAGATCGCCGCCAACGGCGCTTACTCGCACGGCGGCTCGGACGGCACGATGGGCTGGGTCGACCCGTCGCGCGAGCTGGTCGGCATGGTGTTCACGCAGAGCCCGGGCGGCAGGAACCCCCGGGTCGAGTTCCAGCAGCTCGTGAACAGGGCGGTCGACACCGGAGTAGCTGAGCAATAGGAAGCCGACCAGAGGGGACACCGCGTCGACTCGACGGCGTTGGGCTCTTCGCCTTGGGCCTTGGGCGGCCCTAAATGGCCTTGCTGCGGGTAAGCGGGGAACTCGGTGCATTAGCCTATCAAGACCATGTCTTCGGATCGTCTGGGTATCGGCTTCATCGGCAGCGGGTTCATCACCCGGTTCCACATCCAGTCGATGGTCGGCGTGCGCGAGGCTGACGTGCTCGGCGTGTGGAGCCCCAACGACGAGCATGCCGAGGCGGCCGCGGCGCTCGCGCGCGACCTCGACGTGGGGGCGGCACGCGCGTTCGCGTCGATCGAGGCGCTGGTGGCCGACCCGGCTGTCGACGCCGTCTGGCTGTGCGGACCCAACCACACGCGGGTGGCGAACATAGACGCCGTCTGCGCCGCCCTCACGGCGGGGGCGACGCTGCGTGGCGTCGCCTGCGAGAAGCCACTGGCGCGAACCGTTGCCGAGGCGAAGCGGATCAAGACACTCGTCGACGAGGCCGGTCTAAGCCACGGCTATCTCGAGAACCAGCTCTTCGCGCCCGCGGTGACCCGGGGACGCGAGCTGCTCTGGCGGCGCGGCGCCGCCCTGACCGGCCGGCCCTATCTGGCGCGCGCCGCCGAGGAGCACAGCGGGCCGCACATGCCATGGTTCTGGCGCGGCGACCTGCAGGGCGGCGGTGTGCTGAACGACATGATGTGCCACTCGATCGAGGTGGTGCGTCATCTGCTGACGGCGCCCGGCGCGCCGCGCGCGTCGATCCGACCGCGGCGGATCACGGGCCACATCGCCTCGCTGAAGTGGACGCGGCCCGCCTACCGCGACAAGCTGCGGCGAACCATGGGAGAGCGCGTCAACTACCGCGCGCACCCGGCCGAGGACTTCGCTAGCGTCACGGTCGAGTACGAGGCGGACGACGGCGCGCCCCTGATCGGCGAGGCCAGCACCTCGTGGAGCTACGTGGGCGCCGGGCTCCGGCTGAGCATGGAGCTGCTCGGGCCCGAGTACTCGATGTCCTTCAACACGCTCGACAGCGGGCTGAAGCTGTTCTTCAGCCGCGAGGTGCGCGGCGAGGCGGGCGAGGACCTGGTCGAGAAGCAGAACGCCGAGGTCGGGTTGATGCCGGTCGTGGCCGACGAGGTGGGCGAGTACGGCTACACGGCGGAGAACCGGCACATGGCCCGGGCGTTCCTGCACGGGGAGACGCCCGACCTGACGTTCGACGATGGGGTGGAGGTGGTCGAGTTGCTGATGACCGCCTACATGAGCGCCGAACAGGAACGGACGCTGTCGTTTCGCCCCGACGGGCTCGACGCGTTCGTGCCGGCGGTGGCGAAGGGAACCTGGACGGGAAGGGGGGCACACTGATGCGACGAATCGTCTCTGTCACCGCACTCGTGTTGCTGACGGCCGCACCTGCCGCGGCCGAGATCCGTGTCGGCGTGGCGAAAGCCGATGTGACCCCGCCGCCCGGGGTGCGCATGTATGGCTATGGCGCGCGTGGCGAGAACGTGTCGACCGGGGTGCACGACCCGCTCTACGCGAAGGCGATCGTCCTGAGCGACGGGCAGCGGACGGCGGCCTGGGTCACCATGGATCTGGGCTACGCCGACAAGCCGCTGACCCGTGACGTCCGCGCCGCGGTCTCGGCGGCGCTCGGCTTCGACGACGTCTTCCTCACCTCGTCGCACACGCACTCCGGTCCCACCTTCGTCCCCGACTTTCCGAGCGCGGCGACTCCGTGGGTCCAGGAGCTGCGTCGCAAGGTCATCGCGGCGATCGTCGAGGCCCACGGCGCGCTGCAACCGGCCCGGCTCGGCGTCGGGTGGGGTCAGGTGGACCTGGGGCACAACCGTCGCCGCGTGCGCGCCGACGGCACCGTCGAGATGCTCTGGGAGAACCGACGCGGTATCCCCACCAGCCCGGTTGACAAGTCGGTTGCCGTGGTTGCCTTCGATACGCCGGCCGGCGATCCGATCGCCACGCTCGTCAACCTGGCGATTCACCCGGTGGTGCTCGGGCCGGAGAACCTGGAGTACTCGGCCGACTATCCCGGCGCGATGATGGCGGCGGTCGAGCGCGGAGTGGGGGGTCAGGCGATGTTTCTCCAGGGCGCCGCCGGCGACATCAACCCGTTCTGGGACAAGACCTCGCTGGCCGACGGGGCCTACGAGCAGATGCGGTCGATGGGTGAGACGATCGGCGCCGCGGTGGTCAGGGTGCGAAGGGAGCTGTTCTTCGCCGACGTCGAGTCGATCGCGCTCGGTGTCGAGCGCGTCCAGATCTCCCCGCGGTGGGACATCGACGACCCGGCGATCCGCGCCGGTGTCCGGCGCGACTACGTCGAGCGGTTCGGCCGCGAGGGAGAGGCGGAGGTCAAGACGCTGCTGATCGGGTCCGACCTCGCGCTGGTGTCGTTCCCGGGCGAGTTCTTTGTCGAGCACGGGCTCCGTCTCAAGGACGAGAGCGTGGTGATCAACACGCTCTTCGTCGGGTACTCGAACGGGCACCTGGGGTATTTCCCAACCATCAAGGCGGCCGCCCAGGGGGGCTACGGCGCCGGCAGCTCGACAATCGTCGAGGTGGGGGCGGGCGAGCTGCTCGTGAACCGGGCCCTGATCAACCTGGCGTATCTCTCCGGTCAGGTGAGCCGGACGCCATGAGACCGCAGCCCGCTTCTGACTTCTGACTTCTGTGAGTGCCGTCATCACAGCGCAGCCCAACACCATGCGCATCATCACCGCTCGCGCCTTGGTGGCCACACTGGCCCTCACGCTGGCCTTTGGCTGCGCCCGCGGCAACGGCACGTCGCTCGACCCTGACGAGTTCATCGCCACCGCCCGGCTCCCCGAGGGATTGCGGCTCGAGCTCGCTGCACGCGAACCGAACGTCGTGGACCCGGTAGCGGTTGCCTTCGACGCCAACGGCCGGATGTACGTGGTCGAGATGGGAGACTACCCGATGCGTCCCGAGGGGTCGGGGCCGCTCGGCCGGGTGAAGCTGCTCGACGACACCGACGGCGACGGCTACTACGAAACGGTGTCGCTGTTCGCCGCCGGGCTTCAGCATCCGACCTCGGTCCTGCCCTGGCGTGGCGGCGTGCTGGTGACCGCGCCGCCCCACATCCTCTTTCTCGAGGACACCGACGGCGACGACGTCGCCGACCGCCGCGAGCCGCTGTTCACCGGGTTCCCGGTCGGCAACACACAGCACAACATCAACGGGCTGACCTGGGGGCTCGACAACTGGGTCTATGCCGCCAACGGCGGCAACCACGGCAGCGGGCACCCGGCCGGCGCGCCCGATGACGCCGTGTCGATCCGCGGCATGGACTTCCGGTTTCGACCGGACACCGGCGAGCTGGAGGTCTCCTACGAGACGACGGGCGGGCATGGAATCGCGTTCGATGCCTGGGGCCGGATGTTCGGCACCCACAACCTGAACCACGTCCAACACATGGTGTTTCCGACCTGGTATCTGACACGCAACCCGTGGCTCGCGGTGCCGACGACGCGCGATATGGTGTCAGACCACGAGAGCTCCGCGATGCTCTACCAGGTGTCACCGCCCCAGACACGGGTCAATCATCCCGAGCAGGCCGGGCGCTTCTCGGGCGGGTCCGGGATCGGCTATTACGGCGGCGGCGCGCTGCCGGCGCCCTTCGAGGGCAGCCTGTTCGTGAACGACGTGGTGGTGAACCTGGTGCACCAGGATGTCCTGACGCCACACGGTCCCAGCTTCACGGCGAGCCGGCACGAGACGGAGGCGGAGTTGCTCGGCGGGCGCGACACCTGGTTCCGGCCGGTCACGCTGGCCACCGGTCCGCACGGCGGGCTGTATGTCGTCGACATGCACCGCGCGGTGATCGAGCACCCCGAGTGGATCCCCGACGCGGTCGAGGAGACGCTCGACGTCCGCGCCGGCGACGACAAGGGACGCATCTACCGCATCGTGCCCGCCGAGGGGCTGCCCGCCTCGGGCACGCCCCGGCTCGGTGACGCCACGCTCGCCACGCTCGTCGACAGCCTGGCCTCCCCCAACAAGTGGCGGCGCGACACGGCGCAGCGACTGCTGGTCGAGCGACAGGATCAGGCCGCGGGGCCGCTGCTCGCCGCCCGGCTCGGCGCCGACGCGCCGGCGCGTGCGCGGCTGCACGCGCTCTGGACGCTGCGCGGTCTCGGCGCCTTGCGGGTCGACCAGATCGTGACCGCACTGGGGGACCCGAGCGGCGGCGTGCGCGAGAACGCGCTGCGGCTCGCCGAAGCAGAGATCGACGCGAACGACACCCTGCTGACGGAGGTCGCGGCGCTGGCCGACGACCCGGACCCGCGCGTGAGGATGCAGGTGGCGCTGACCGTGGGCGACTCGGGTGACGACAGGGCCAGGGACGCGCTGCTGACGATTCTGCAACGCGACGCCGACAGCCGCTGGGCGCGCTATGCGGTGCTGACCGGGCTGACTGCGGACACCGCCGGCGTGCTGTCGGGTCTGCTCGGCGATGACGGCGATAGCGACGTCGCCGCTGCCTTTACGTCGGATATCAGCGACGGTCGGCTCGACGTCGTGCGGCATCTCGCCGCGGTGACCGGTACCGCGCGCGGCCCCGCGGATCTCGGCACCGTGCTGCGCCTGGCGGGCCGGCCCGGGCTCGGCGACCGCTGGCGCGTCGCGCTGCTCGATGGGTTGGCCGACGGCCTGGAGCGCGGCGAGCCGTCACCCGAGGGAACCGGTATCGAACGCGATCTGAACACGCTGCTCGCACCATCGTCCCCCACGCCTGTGGTCCGCGCGGCGCTCCGGGTGGCCACCCACCTGGAGGTCGAGGCGACAGCGGCGCGGGACCGCGCGCTGGCCGCCGCGCGGCAGCGCGCCGCCGATCCGGACCTGGCGGTCGACCGGCGGGTCGAGGAGATCGCGCTGCTGGCCCTCGACACCTATGCCCAGGTTGGTGCGACGCTGCTCGCCCTGATGGAGCCGCGGTCGCCGCTCGAGGTGCAGGTGGCAGCCACGAACGCCCTGGCCGGGCTGGCCGATCCGACTGCGGAGGGGCGGGGGCAGGCGGTGCTCGAGGGGTGGCGACGCTACGGTCCAGAGGTGCGCACCATCGCGCTGGGGATGCTGCTGCGGACCCGGGCCTTCCACGAGCCGCTGATCGTGGCGCTCGAGACCGGCGCGTTGCGAGTGGGCGAGCTGAACCTCGACCTGGAGCAGCGGCGGCGGCTGCTGCGACGGTCTACCGCGGACCTGCAGCGGCGCGCCGCGGCATTGTTCGGCGACCACGAGTTCAGCAACCGGCGCGAGACGGTCGACCGGCTGCTGCCGGACGTGCTGGGTCGGCGGGGGAACGCCAGGCGAGGCGAGGCGCACTTTCAGACGCTGTGCGCGCCGTGTCACTTCTTCCAGGGGCAGGGCCATGCGGTGGGACCGGATCTCGGCATGGCGTTCACCAAGGGCTCGGAGGATCTGTTGACCTCTATCGTCGACCCGAATGCCGCCATCGCGCCGGAGTACACCAACTACCAGGTCGACACGGTCACCGGCGAGCTCACGAACGGTATCATCACCGGTGAAACACCGAGCAGCGTCACGCTGGCGCGCGCCAACGGCGACACGGAGACGATCCTGCGGAGCGAGATCAGCGAGATGCGGACCGACGGGCTGTCGCTGATGCCCGATGGCCTCGAACAGGGGCTGGACGCCGGCGATCTGGCGGACCTGCTGGCGTATCTGCAGCAGCACAATCACTGACGCTCGTCGGCTATGGGCTATAGGCTTTGGGCTTCAGGCGCTGTGAGGTTGAACAAGAGCCGGCGAAGCCATCCGGCTTCATTAATGACTTCTGTCTTCTGACTTCTGACAGCGCCCGCCAGTAGAGGAGAAACAACAGATGACATCCGTGATGAACCGGCTCGTCACATTGGGGGTCCTGAGCACCGTGCTCGGTCTGGCCGGCGCGGCGTCGGCACAGACGATGACCGCCGGCACCGCCAAGGGGGTGATCACCAACGACGCATCGCTCGTCATGGTGAACGGCCGGATGTCGCAAGGCACCAAGGAGGACATCCACGCGCGGGTGCTGGTGCTCAACGACGGTGGCAGCCGGCTGGTCTTCGTCACCTACGACCTGAACTGTCTGGATGTCGCCACCCCCATCCTGCGGCAGCGGGTGCGCACCGAGCTGGGCATCGACCCGTCGCGGCTGATCCTGCTGGCCACGCACAACCACAACGCGCCGATCCAGATCAATCCGGACAACTTCGTGTACGGGCACGGGCTCGCCGAGCGGATGTTCGGGTTGATCCAGGAGGCGATTGCGGCCGAGCGCGGGCCGGTGCAGGTGGAGTTCGGCTCCGGCCACGGCTACTTCATCACCGCGCGCGGCAACGCGCCGGTCGACTACGAGATCCAGTTGCTGCAGGTCACCCACCAGGACGCCCCGATGGCGATGCTGTTCAGCCACGGCACCCACCCCGCGCAGGCGTCGCGGTCGATGATCGACGCCGGCCACCCGGGGTATGCGATGGAGGAGATCGAGGCGGCGTTCCCCGATGTGCTGGCGATGTACTCCGATGCCTCGGGCGGCAACCAGTTCCCGCGCCAGCCGGCCGACTGGGAGACCCGCACGGCCGAGGCGCGCGAGGCGGGTACCGCGGCGTATGACGCGCTGCTCGAGACGCGGGCGCGCGAGCTGGGGCACGAGCTGGCCGAGGCGGTGACGCGGATCGCGAACGGACCGCTCGAGGACGTCGGCGGTCCGATCACGAGCAGCATCGAGATCGTGGGCCTGCCGCTCTTGCCGCCGATCTCACGCGAGGAGGCGTTGAAGCTAGCCGAGGAGTTCCCACCCGACGTCGGGTTCGTGCACTATCCCAACCGCTATCGCAGCACCAACTGGGTCCGGATGCTGCTGCGCTACTACGAGTTGGGGATCCCGTTCCCGACCACGACCACCGAGATGGTCTGTACCGACGACACCTATCTGATTCACGAGACCGACCGGGAGTTGCTGGACAGATACGACGACCGGATCCACGACCGACTGCCCTGCATCTACAACGAGGTGATCGTGGCCAGGCTGGGCCCGATGCCGATCGTGGCGATGCAGGGGGAGATCTGCGCCCCGATCGGCGCGCGCATCAAGGATGCGTTCCGCGCCGACATGCCGATCATGGTGCTCGGCTACATGGGCGAGCACAATCTCTATATCCCGACCCGCGAGCTGGTGCGCCTGGGCGCCTATCAGGCGCAAGTGATCCAGATTCAGTATGCGTCGCCGGTCGGCTGGGCGCCCGAGGTCGAAGACGAGATGGTCAACGCCGTGATCCGCATGGTGGAGCGGGTTCTCGACTGACCTCGACACGCCTCGAGTAGACGCCTCGGGAATGACCCTGCAGCCAAGTGCCCTATAATCGGCCCCGACCGCGGACACACATCAGCAAAGGGGCAACCGATGAGAGAGGGGCGAAGGCTTCGTGGTCTCGTGGCGGGCGGACTGACGGTCGTGGCGGTTGCCGTTGCCGCGACCGGATCGGTCACGGCACAGTCGGCGGTCCCGGACGGTGAATGGCACCACTTCGGGCGTGACGGGGCCAACACCAAATACTCGCCGCTCGACCAGATCACCGCCGAGAACTTCACCGACCTGGAGATCGCCTGGCGCTGGACGTCGCTCTCGAGAGCGGTCGCCGCCAGCAACGAGCGGATCCGTCCCAGCGCGTTCAAGTCGTCGCCGCTCATGGCCAACGGGCTGGTCTACGTCAGCACGGCCCTGGGGCAGGCGGCCGCGCTCGATGCCGGCACCGGCGAGCCGGTCTGGACCTACGACCCCCGCATCTACGACGACATGGAACGGCCGCCCAACATGGGCTGGCACCATCGTGGGCTCTCATACTGGAAGGATGACGAGAGCGACGACGCGCGCATCTTCATGGCCAATCACGACCTGAAGCTGGTGGCACTGAACGCCCGGACCGGCGCCCTGTATCCAGGCTTCGGCGAGAACGGGTACGTCGACCTGACCCAGGGCTACGGGCGCGCGATCGACGCGTCGCGGATGACCTACTCGTCGCCGGTCGCCATCGCGGGTGACACCATCATCACCGGCAGCATCGTGCAGGACACGAACATCAGGCTGCGCGAGGCATCACCCGGGGACGTGCGCGCCTACGACGCCCGCACCGGCGCGATGAAGTGGATCTTCCACACCATCCCGCAGGGGGACGAGTTCGGCGTCGACAGCTGGCAGAACGAGTCGTGGCGCTACAGCGGGCACACCAACGTGTGGTCCTACATGGCGGTCGACGAGGAACTGGGCTACGTCTACCTCCCCACCGGCACGCCGTCCAACGACTGGTATGGCGGCATGCGGCCCGGGAACAACCTGTTCGCCGAGAGCATCGTCGCCCTCGACATCGAGACGGGACAACGAGTGTGGCACTTCCAGGCGATTCACCACGGACTCTTCGACTGGGACTTTCCGACCGGGCCGAACCTGCTCGACATCACGGTCGACGGCCGCGAGATCAAGGCGATTGCGCAGGTCAGCAAGCAGGCGTTTACGTATGTGCTCGACCGCGTGACCGGCGAACCGGTCTGGCCGATCGAGGAGCGACCGGTGCCGCAGGGCAACGTGCCGGGCGAGTGGTACTCCCCTACCCAGCCGTTTCCGACCAAGCCGCCGCCGTTCGACCGGCAGGGCATCACCATCGACGACCTGATCGACTTCACGCCGGAGTTGCGAGCCGAGGCGCTCGAGATCGCTGACCGCGCGCGGTTCGGGCCGCTGTTCTCACCGCCGGTCCTGCGTGGCGCAGAGAAACCCTACATGCAGGTACCAGGCGCCGGCGGGGGCGCGAACTGGCAGGGCGCCGCTGTCGACCCCGAAACCGGACGGCTGTTCGTCTCGTCGTCGAGCACCGTGATCGTCGTGGAGGTAATCGAGTACCCGCCGCCGGCAACCATCGGGTATTTCACCGACCCCTGGGGCGTCAGCTTGTCGGGGCCACAGGGGCTGCCCCTGTTCAAGCCGCCGTACAAGCGGGTGACCGCGCTCGACCTGAATACCGGTGACCAGGCCTGGATGCAGCCGCACGGGGATGGCCCCAGACATCACCCGGCATTAGTCGATCTGAACCTGCCGCCGCTCGGCGGCGGTGGCGGCATTACCTCGGGACCACTGGTGACCCCGACGCTGCTGATCATGAACCACGGCGGACGGGACTATGAGGAGACGGCGGCCAGCTCGCGCACCATCAGCGCCTACGACAAGGACACCGGCAAGCATCTCGGCTCGGTGGACCTACCGGCGCCGCCAGGCGGAAACCCGGTCACGTATCTGCATGAGGGCAAGCAGCATCTGGTGGTCGCCGTCGGCAGAGGGGGCACCGATGCGGAATTGATCGCGCTGACGCTGCCGTAGCAGCCGGGGTATGCTCCGCGCTATGAGGGACCCGATCGTTCTCGACGGAAAGTCGCTTGCCAAGGCGACCGAAGCGGAACTTTCGCGTCGCGTCGAGGCCATCAAGCAGCGCAACGGCGATCGCACCCCGATCCTCGCCACGATTCTCGTCGGCAGCGATCCGGCTTCGGCGACGTACGTGCGCATGAAGGGCACCGCATGCCGGCGAATCGGGATGGACTCGCTGCAGGTCGAGATGGCCGAAGAGGCGACGACCGAGGAACTGCTCGCGACGATCGATGAGTTGAACACCAACCCGGACGTGCACGGCATCCTGCTACAGCACCCGGTCCCAGCGCAGATCGACGAGCGACGCTCCTTCGACCGAATCGCGATCGCCAAGGACGTCGACGGCGTGACCGCGCTGGGGTTCGGGCTGATGACGATGGGCGCGCCGGCCTACGGCAGTGCGACGCCAGCTGGGATCGTCTGCCTGCTCGACCACCACAAGATCGAAATCGAAGGCACGCACGCCGTCGTCATCGGCCGCAGCCCGATCCTCGGCAAGCCGATGGCGATGATGTTGCTGAATCGGAACGCGACGGTGACGATCTGCCACTCTCGAACCCGCGACCTGCCCGAGATCGTCCGCTCGGCCGACATCCTCGTCGCCGCGGTCGCGCGGCCACGGTTCGTCAAGGGTGACTGGATCAAACCCGGTGCGGTGATCGTCGACGCCGGTTCCCATCCCGAAAAGTGCGGCGACATCGACCTCGACGAGGCCGCGCCGCGCTCGAGTGCCTACACGCCGGTGCCCGGCGGCGTCGGACCGATGACCATCTCGATGCTGATCCAACAGACCGTTCGCGCCGCGGAACGCACCACCGGAATCGACTGACGCAGCGCCGGGAGACCACGATGATGACGAGAACCGTCCAACTGATCGTTCTGAGTACCCTGGTCGCGGGGTGCGCGGCGGAACCGGAGCCCGAGCCGATCACCATCACCAACGGGCAGGGTGAGATCGCCGGCGAGGTGACCGCCGACAGCGTGATCCTGCATTCGCGGCTGACCACCGAGGCGGTCGTCGTCGACGGCGACGTGCCGGGAGCACAGGGCGTGGCGCGGTTCGAGCTTGCGACCTCGGACGACTTCGCCAACGCCATGGAGTCTCCGTGGCTGGAGGCGACCGCCGAAGGAGACTTCATCGTCCAGACGAGGATGGCGGGACTGACCGCCGGCACGCGGTATGTCTACCGGCTCCGGTACGGCCCGGGCCAGGACAACACCCGCCTCGGACCGGTCCGCTCGTTCAGCACGCTGCCGGGCGCCGACGGCGCAACCACGGTGAGCTTCGTGGTGGTCACCGGCATGAACTACGCCCGGTTCTATGGCGACGGTCCGCGCACCGGCTCGCCCGAGGACAAGCTGCTGGGCTACCCGGCGCTCGAGACGATCCTCGGCAAGCACCCGGCGTTCTTCGTCGCCACCGGCGACAACGTCTACTACGACGTGCCATTCGGACGATTCGAGCGCACGCAGACCTTCATGCGGCAGAAGTGGCACGAACAGCTGGTGCAACCGCGGATGATCGCTCTGTTCGCCGAGGTCCCCACCTACTGGGAGAAGGACGACCACGACTACCGCTACAACGACACCGACAACACGGTCGACACCGAGCCCGATCCCTCCCCCGAGCTGGGGGCCGCGACGTTCCTGGAGCAGGTGCCGGTGGTTGACCCGAACGATCCGAACCCGCTCACCTACCGCACCCATCGCGTGTCCCGGGATCTGCAGATCTGGCTGACCGAAGGGCGCGACTACCGCAGCCCCAACATGGCGCCGCAGGGGCCAGACAAGACGCTGTGGGGCGCCGAGCAGCTCGCCTGGCTGAAACGGACCCTGCTCGAAAGCGACGCGACCTTCAAGCTCCTGATCTCGCCGACGCCGATGATCGGACCGGACGACGCCAACCAGGCAGGCCGGCAGGCCGAGGGCCATGACCCGCTCAAGCGGGACAACCACTCGAACCCACAGGGCTTTCAATACGAGCGGGACACCTTCTTCGACTGGTTGGAGGAGAACGACTTCCTGGACCACGACTTCTACATCATCACCGGCGACCGGCACTGGCAATATCACTCGATCCACCCGCGCGGCTTCGAGGAGTTCTCAACCGGTGCGCTGGTCGACGCCAACTCCCGGCTGGGCCGGTACCCGGGCGACCCCGAGTCGAACGACCCCGACGCGCTGATCGAGCAGCCGTTCACGTCACTCGAACCGACCGGTGGCTTTCTGGAGGTCACCGTGACCCCCGGAGACGAGCCGGTGGCCGCCTTCCGATGGTTCGATGAACACGGCGTGCTGACCTACGAGACGATTCGCACCGCCGCCGGATAGCGAGTACCCTTAGCAATCTTCCAGATGGCGCCATGATTCTGAGACAGATCATCGACCTCTACTCACTGATCGTGCTTGGCGCGGTCGTCATGTCGTGGATGCAGCTGCCGCCCTCGAACCCGCTCGCGCAGTTCGTCCACGCGGTCACCGAACCGGTGCTGGGCCCACTCCGCCGCGCCCTACCCTCGATGGGCGGTCTCGACTTCTCGCCGATGGTCCTGCTGATCGGGCTGCAAATGCTGAAGAGCCTGTTCTGAGGCCCAAAAGTCAGAAGTCAGCAGGCAGAAGTCAGACGGACACCGGTGCCGGGGCGGCGGCTGGCTCTCGTCCCGGGGCTTCAGGATCAATCACGAGTTTCGGTGGTCGATCGGCGGATCGGCCATAATGGATCTCAGACGGGCTGTCCCCCGCCTGAAGACTGAAGTGGAAGTTGGCGAAGCCCTCCCGCCTTCGCCAAGGCTGCGGCGGGCAGGCCGGGCGGCTTCATTCTGCCTGCTGACTTCTGACTTCTGGGAGGTTATCCAGTCGTGGCAGATGCGCAGCCGACACCCGTCGTCGAGCCGGCACCCGCACCGGAACCTGCGGTCCACAAGTGCCGCAAGTGCGCCCGGACGGTCGACGAGGCGACCTTCGCGGCAGAGTTGCGCGTGTGCGGCGGCTGCGGGCACCACGCCGCCTTAACCGCCCTGGAGTGGATCGACCATCTGGCGGACCCGGGCACGTTCCGCGAGATCGGCAAGCGCCTCTTCTCGACCGACCCGCTGCAGTTCAGCGTCACCACCTCGTATCGCGAGCGTCTGCGAGAAGCGGAACGGCGGACCGGCATGCACGAGGCGGCGCTGGCCGGCGAGGCGCGGCTCGAGGGCCGCCCGGTGGTCCTGATCTCGCTCGAGTTCGACTTCCTGGGCGGCACCATGGGGTCGGTGGTCGGCGAGAAGGTGGCCCGCGCCTTCGCGGTTGCGACCCGGCGTCGGCTCCCGGTCGTCTCGATCCTGGCCAGCGGCGGCGCACGGATTCAGGAAGGCATGCTCGCGCTGATGCAGATGGCCAAGACCGCCATCGCGGTCGCCGAGCACCAGGCGGCGCAGCTGCCGTATATCTCGGTCCTGACGAACCCCAGCTTCGGCGGCACGTTCGCCAGCTTCGGCTCACTCGGCGACATCCTGATCGGGGAACCGGGCGCCCAGATCGGCTTCGCGGGCGCGCGGGTGGTCGAAGGCACCATCGCGGAGAAGATTCCAAAGGCCCAGCGCCGGGCGGAAGCGCTGCTCGAACACGGGATGATCGACATGATCGTCGAACGGCCGCACCTGCGGAACCGGCTCGCGGTTCTGGTCTCTCAGCTCACCCCGAACCGTTCCGACGTCTGGCCGACCGTGCAACTGGCGCCGACGCCCGAACCGACGCGCACCCCGGCCGAGGTGATCGAGCTGGCGCGTTCGCCGTCTCGCCCGCGCGCTTCCTCCTATGTCGACCGGATCTTCCAGTCGTTCAGCCAGCTCCATGGCGACCGCTGCTATGGCGACGACCCGGCGATACTCGCCGGTATCGCCACTCTGCAGGGGCACCCCGTGGTGCTCATCGCGCAGTGGGGGCAGATGATGCCGATGCCGGAGGGCTACCGGAAGTCCCTGCGGCTCCTGCGTCTGGCCGAGAAATTCGCCCTGCCGGTGGTGACACTGGTCGACACGCGCGGCGCGTTTCCCGGGCTCGAGGCGGAGCACCGCGGCATCGCCCTGACGATCGGCGAGAACCTGGCGGCGCTGGCCCGACTGCCGGTGCCGGTCGTCAACGTCGTGATCGGCGAAGGCGGCTCTGGCGGCGCGCTGGCACTGGGGCTGGCCGACGTGATTCTGATGCAGGAAAACGCGATCTACTCGGTGATTGCGCCGGAAGGCGCGGCGGCGATCCTGCTGCACGACGCCACGCGCAGCGAGGAACTGCTGCCGGCCCTGAAGTTCAGGGCGCACGACCTGCTGGAGCTGGGGGTCATCGACGACATCGTCCCCGAGCCACCCGGTGGCGCGCATCGCGACCCGGACGCAGCCGCCCGCCAGGTGCTCGAGCGCGTCGTCCACCACCTGGCCCGGCTCTCGTCGATCAAGCCAAAAAAGCTGGTGCGGCGCCGGGCCGACCGCTACAAGGCCATCGGGCGTTTCGAGCGTAGCATCGTCCACCGGGCGCGTGAGATCGTCGCACGAATCAGCGGAGGACAGTGAATTCCGGCTATGATGCACGCTGCGGCGATGCCAGTGGCAACCTGACAACCAACTTTCGTGGAGGGCAATATGCCTATGCGTAGCCTGTGGGCAATCGTGGCGCCGGTCTTCTTGGCGTCCGTGTATCTCGCGACGGCCCCGGCCGTCCCACACGCCCAAGAAACGACGGAGAACCCGTTCACGACCGTGCTTGACGTCCGAATGGGCGAGCGGCTGTTCCGGCAGCAGTGTGGACGGTGTCACGGCCGCGACGCGAAGGGCGGCGAGCTGGGTCCCGATCTGACGAGCGGGTTGCAGAACACGAGCACCGACGCGGGGTTGTTCAAGGTCGTCCGTGAAGGGCTGCCCAACACCCAGATGATCGGCATCAGCCGCAGCGCCACCGACCAGTCGGTCTGGATGGTGGTCAGCTACGTGAACTCGCTGAACGACACAGCCGACGTGGACCTGCCCGGCAGCGCCACCGCCGGGATGCAGCTGTTCAACGGCAAGGGCAACTGCGCCAGCTGTCACATGGTGAGCGGTGAGGGCGGCCGGCTCGGGCCGGACCTGACCCGGGTCGGCAACCGGCGCGACCCCGACGAGCTGGTCAGCGACCTGACGACGCCGGACGAGGACGTGACGCCGCGCTGGTGGACCATACGGGTCACCCGCGAGGACGGGTCCATCGTCGAGGGGCTGCGGATGAACGAAGATACCTTCTCGTTGCGGCTGATGGACGAGAACGAGAACCTGTGGGCGTTCTCGAAAGGCCGCATCCGGTCCTACGATCGGATCGAGACCTCGACCATGCCGAGCGTCGACGGCATGTTGACGGCGAACGAGGTGGACGACCTGGTCGCCTACCTCTTCTCGCTCCGACGGGAGGAGAGCTGACCATGACACGGTGTGTCATCGCCATCGCCCTGCTGGTCGGCGCCCAGCCCGTCTTCGGGCAACAGTCGGAGTCGCAGTCTGGCGCGGCGCCGTCGTTCTCGCCGGTCACCTGGGAACGTCTGCTCAACGCGGCCGACGAGCCGGAGAACTGGCTGATGTACTCCGGCACGCTCGACAGCCAGCACTTCAGCGGGCTCGACCAGATCCACAACCGAAACGTCGGCGAGCTGGAGCTCAAGTGGGCCTACCAGATTCCTCAGCTCGACCGGGCCGAGACGGTGCCGCTTGTGGTCGACGGGGTGATGTTCATCACCGAGGCGCCGAGCAACGTGGTGGCGGTCGACGCCGCCACGGGCCGGCAGTACTGGCGCTACAACCACGAGCTCCCGGACGACCTGCGGATCTGCTGCGGCCGGAACAACCGGGGCGTGGCGATCC
>Ga0310122_10000361_pt1 | contig 29202 bp, 26 predicted proteins | sample CB6_Bottom_1051__FD_203503 | JGI IMG/M metagenome (GOLD analysis project Ga0310122, IMG submission 203503) | Marine microbial communities from Western Arctic Ocean, Canada - CB6_Bottom_1051 | ecosystem: Environmental > Aquatic > Marine > Oceanic | place: Canada: Western Arctic Ocean | collected...
CTTACATCCCCTTCGTCTCTATCCAGCGTTCGCGCACCGCCGGGTCCGCAAAATCGACCGCGTCAACCGGTGCGCGGGGACTGAGACCATGGTCGACCAACGCCTCAACGATCCTCTTCGCCGGTTCCGGAGCAAGATCAACGATAAGATCGACGTCCGCCGTCAATCTGGCATACCCGCGCAGCACCGTGGCCAACCCGCCCACCACGACATACCGCGCATCGGTGGCGTTCAGTAGTTGGAACAGTGACTCGAAGTATGGCACTCCGGGATTATAGGTGCCGGCACCTCCCCCACCGCCGAGTGTAATGACGGAGACGAGCGCCTGACACCAGCTGGTCAGCCGAGCTGTCTGTCCAGCTCGTCTTCGGAGATCTCGGAGTGCGAGCCGTCCCAGACGCACTCGCCGTCCCGGATGACGAACGCTTGTGGAGACTGGTGCCGGATGCCGAGCTGTGCGGCGACCGCATCAGATAGCCGTCGTTCCTCGATCACCTTCAACACATAGACCGGCCAGTCGGGATGACTCTCGGCGAACGATCGCACTTCCTCGAAACTCCAGCTCGACACGATGCACCGGCTGCTGTGCTTGTACAGGATGGCCCGCTCGCTGGCGAGTGCCCGGTCGAGCATTGCCTGGTCCTGTATTTCCGGGAGTCGACTCCCGGCCGAGGGAAACGACGAGGCCCGCCGGGGGTTCGGCTCTATCATCCGGGTTGGCGGTTCGTCGTGTTTCAGGGCATCTCCGGCAGCGTCATCATGCTCGCCCACGCTCGCGGGCCGCGACTAGCGCGCAGCGTCCTGCTGCGTCTTTGGCCCGCATTATCGCCGTGCGCGTGGCTGCCGAGGACGCTACGGATGTCGTCGAAATCGAACCCCAGCTCTTCCACGCTTGCGCCGCTTGGTCTTGGGTCGAGTACAGCCTGGCCGAATCTGCTCGAGGGTCTGACGACAACGAGCCAGTTTGTCGACGATGGAGTCGACCGTGGCCGCTGGTTCAGACCACCTCGTCAAGACAGGTCCGGAAACCCACTAGACGACACCGACGCCGATCGTGAACCCGACGTAGACCTCACGACCGGGCGAGGGTTCGTAGTAGCGACCACCAAACGCGTTGGTGATACCGGACGAGTTGTAGCGCTCGTCGAACGCGTTGTCGATGCCGACAAAGGGTCGGATGTTGGTGTTCCCGAACAGGCTGTCGAACCCGAAGCGCAGGTCGACGACTGTGTAGGACCAGTTGAAGACGGTGTTCGCGTTGTTCAGGGTGAACTCGTCCACCCAGCGCACCGTCGCGCCCGAGCGGAGCCCGAAGGGCGCCGCGAAGCTCACCGCGGCGAAGAACCGGTGCGGTGGTGCCCCCGGTTCATCGTTGCCCGCAAAGTCAGAACCACTCGTCGTGAACTCCTCGAACACGAAATCCTGATAGGTGTAGGCGAACCGGGTGTTGAAGCTGGGCGTGGGCACCCAGTCCAGCGCCAGCTCGAACCCGTCGCGCGACGCCTTGCCGGCGTTGCGGAAGAAGTCCTGCGACAGCGAGTTCTCGAACGAGACCAGCGCATTGTCCACCGTCGACATATAGAACGCCACCTCGTAGCGCAGCCGCGCCGGCTCGATCAGGCCGCGGACCCCGACCTCCGCACTGGTCAAATCTTGCGGTTCCAGGGACTGGTTGAACCCTCCCGCTCCATCCTCCCGGTTCGACAGCTCCACCGTGGTGGGGGTCTCGTAGGCGGTGGCGTAGTTCGCGAACAGATTCACGTTATGCGCCGCCGCGATGGTCACCCCGACCGACGGGCTGAGCGCATCCATGTTCCGATCGCCAGACTGGTCGCCGTCGTCCAGCTTGCGATCGCCGGCACTGAAGTCGTAAGAGTCCCAGCGCACCCCGGCGGTGAACTGGACCCGCTCGTGCGGGGCGATGCCAAGCTGCGCGAACGGCCCGACCGAGAGCACATCCTCGGTCTGGTCCAAGCGGAGGGCGCCATTGGTCGCATCCTCTCCGGACACGGCTGGCGCGACCTGACCGAACTCCATCCGGTCGTCGTTCTGCGACGCGACGTCCAGCCCGGCGGCCCACTCGATCCCGACATCGCCGACCTGTGTGCCACCAAGGTACTCGGACCGGAAGCCGAAGCCGCTCCGCGCCAGCTCGATGTTCTGGAACGCACCGATCGCGTCGAGCCGGCGCCACATGCCCCAGCCGGTCACCCGGAACTGCTGGGTGTCGTCGAAACGATGGGTCAGGGTCATCCCGTACTGTCCCTGATTGGTGCCTTCGCCCCAGTGACGGGACGCCGCGATGCCGCGCGCCAGACACGCCCCGGAGAGACAGTTGCCGTCGTTGTCCCGCATAGGCTCGCCACGCGCGTCCGTCTCGTTGAGAAAGCTGGGACTCTCGGAGAACGGTGCCTCATAGAGGTTGAACACCCCGCGCAGCTCGGTACTCGGCGAGAACACGTGGTTCACGACCACGTTCGCCTGGATGATCTCGGCCGCGCTGTTCTGGCGGAACCCGTCGGTCTTGAATCGGCTGGCGCTCGCCATGAACTGGGTGCCGGCGTTGCCGCCTTCGAACCGGACCTGCTGTCGGTTGTAGCCATCGCTGCCGAACTGAATGTCCGGCGTGATGGTCAACGGACGCGATGTGTCGAACGTGGTGGTCATGTTGATGACCCCGCCCGCCGAGTTGCCATACAGCACCGAGCTCGGCCCACGCACGACGTCAATCCGCCCCACCGACCCCAGATCGACGTTGCCAGGCTCGGTGGTGCCGTCGGCGGTCGTGATCGGAATACCGTCCTGGATGATCGCCAGACCGCGCAGCCCGAACCGCGGCTGAGGCGCCCGGATGCTCAACCCGATACCGCCCGAGAGCCCGTAGTTTCGACGGTTCTGGACGAACAACCCCGGGATGCCACGTAGCGCCTCATCCAGCGACACTCGGCGCTGGGCGTACTCGATCTGGTCGCGCCCAATGACGGTGACCGACTGCGGCACCACCGAGAGGTTCTGGTCGGTGCGCATCACGGTAACCGTTTCGGCCAAGGGTGCGATCGTCAGTGTGAAGTCGGCCATCGCGGTGCCACCGGCCGTGACCGACACGGTGGCGGTGTCGGTGGTGAAGCCCGACAACGCGCCCCGGATCTCGTAGCTGCCCGGGGCCAGATTCGTAATGGCATACCGCCCACGGCCGTCGCTGACCGCGGTGCGCACTCCGCCGCTCGAGGCGTCGGTCGCCGTGATCGTGACGCCAGGCAGCACCCCGCCGCTCGCGTCCTCGACCGTGCCGTCGATGTTGCCGTTCGACTGAGCCGCCGCGTGCAGAGGCAGACCCGCCAGGAGCAGGAGCGTCAGCAGCAGGCTTGCGCCAGAAGTGTCTTGGATGGTGCGCATAGTCTCGTTCCCGTCACCTTTCTTCCAGAGAAGCCACCCAGGATACCCTCGGGGGACCTCGGTCTCATACAACGACAACAGCTTACACGGGTACCCGCCCGCGCAAGTTCTCGGTTTCTGCCTCAGCCGAGCGACGCCTTCCTCCCGGTCAGCGTCTCGTAGACGGCGCCACCAGACGTCGGCGCGATGGTCAGGCGGAGCGCATCCTGGTCCTCGCCCGGATACGGTGTGTGATCCACGTCGGCCGCGTTGCTGAAGATCAACCTCCAGTCACCCGGCCGTCCTACCCCGCAACCGGTCGGGACGACATCACGCGAAACTGCAGCGGCGGGTCGCTCCGTTGCGCCTCCTGGAGCGCCTCTTCGACCAGGTGATGGTCGGGCGAAAGCGTGCAGATAGGATCGGTCGCCGTCACGTCACCGGTCATCAGAAACGCCTGACAACGACACCCGCCGAAGTCGATCTCACGCTGGTCACAGCTTCGACACGGCTCGGGCATCCAGTCGGTCCCACGAAACCGGTTGAAGATCGGCGCGTTCTCCCAGATGTCTTGCAGCGAGTGGTCCGTCACACTAGGAAACTCGAGTCCTGGAATCTCGCGGGCCGTTTGGCACGGCAACACGAGCCCGTCAGGCGCCACGCTCATCGAGACCATGCCCCACCCCTGCAGACAGGCCTTGGGATATTTCTCGAAGTAGTAGTCGGGCAGGACATGGAGAATGTCGACACCGCGCGTACCCGCCGCACGCGCCTGTTCGACTACGTCGTGTGCGTGCGCGAGCTGTTCGCGGGTCGGCATCAGCGCCGCACGATTGAGGAACGCCCACCCGGTGTACTGCGTGTGCGCCAGCTCGAGCCGGTTGACCTGCCATTCCTGCGCGAGCGCGATCACCTCGCCGATCCGGTCCAGGTTCTGCCGGTGTAGCACGACGTTCAGCGTCACAGGGAACCCGAGTTTCTTGGCGCCAAGCACCGCGTCCCGCTTGCGGTCGAAGGACCGGGCGTTGGCCAATCGGTCGTTCGATTCGGGCTCGGTATCGAGCAGGCTGACCTGCAGATGGTCAAGCCCGGCGTCATGCAACCGCTTCAACATCGTGTCGTCGACCACCGTCGCCCCGGTGCTCATGTTCGTGTAGAGCCCGACCCTGGAGGCTCCGCGGACCAACTCCATGATGTCGCGACGCACGAGGGGCTCGCCGCCCGAGAGATGCAGCTGGACGACGCCGAGCTCGGCGGCTTCCTCGAACACGCGAAGCCAGGTTGCCGTGTCGAGCTCCTGTCGATACTTCTCGAGCTCCAGGGGATTGCTGCAATAGGGGCACTGCAGAGGACACCGGTAGGTGACCTCTGCTAGCAGTGCGAGCGGTCTAGGTAGCTGGTCCATCACGTAACAGCCCCCTGTCTGCCAGCTGACCGAGGAACGCATGCACATCGTCGGCCGGCTCTGACCCCGGGTAGGTGTTCTTCAGTGTCGCAATCAGGTCGTTGGTCGACCGTCCATCGCACAGCTGCACGATGGCGGTGCCCGACTCGTTCAGCACTATCATGCCTTCGGGGAAGACGAGCTGGTGCTGGTCGCGCACCTTGTCCCACCGGTACCGCGTGCCAGCCGCGAGCATTGGGTGGACGATCTGGGGTCGTTCGGTCATGACGCGTAGCGCTCCGGTCGAGGTCGACGCTCCGATGATACAACGGCCCGCTACCCTCGCAGAAGCGACAAGGGCCGGTTCTAGCAATCCTGAGAGACACCACGCGACCGTTCGTGGTACGGTGTGCCTCCGTCGGCGTCCGTGAGCGATAGGCCTGTGCGCCGCGCCTTCTTTTCTCGAGAGTCGGGACGCTCGGACTGGGAGACAGAGAGATGTTCGTACACGTACTCGGGTCGGGTGCCGGTGGCGGATTTCCCCAGTGGAACTGCAACTGCCGCAACTGCCGTGGGCTCCGCGACGGGACGCTGAAGGGATCAGCCCGCACCCAGTCGTCGATCACCGTCAGCAGCAACGGCGTGGACTGGGTGCTGTTCAACGCGTCGCCTGATATCCGACAACAGCTGGCGTCCTTTCCACCGTTACAGCCAGGACGGGCCGTGCGTGACACGGGCATCTGCGCGATTCTGGTAGTGGACGCGCAGATTGACCACACCACCGGTCTGGTCGTGCTCCGGGAGCACACAAAACCCTGGGACATCTACTGCACGCAAGCGGTGCACGAGGACCTCACCACCGGATACCCGTTGTTCAATGTGCTGTCCCACTTCCAGGGGGTACGCTGGCACGAAGTGCCGATCGACGAGTCGGCATTCCGTATCGCCGGGGCGGACGGGCTGTTGTTCACGGCTGTGCCACTCAAGAGCGAAGCGCCCCCCTATTCGCCACATCGGCACAACACAGTGCCGGGAAACAACATTGGCGTCCGTGTCGAAGACACCACCACCGGGAAGAACCTGTTCTACGCGCCCGGTCTGGGAGAGCTGGAACCGCATGTACGACGCTACATGGAGCGCGCGGATTGCATTCTCGTGGATGGCACGGTCTGGACCGACAACGAGCTGTCGCGAGAGGGCATCAGCGACAAGCTGGCACAGGACATGGGGCATCTGAACCAATCCGGAGAAGGGGGCATGCTTGAGATCCTCCAATCGCTGGACTGCCCGCAGAAAATCGTGATCCACATCAACAACACCAATCCCATCCTCGATGAAGAATCACCAGAGCATGCGCAGCTCATCGATGCCGGTATTCAGATTGCCTACGATGGAATGGACATCACGCTCTAGGCCGGTTGCTGAAGTGCGGCGAGGGCGCGCACGGGCGCGGCCCCGTCTAAGAACGCCGCGGAGTGGGGCGCAGGGACCCCGCGAGCGACCGCGGGGGTTCGGGGCGTAGCCCCGTCTAAGATTTATCTAGGGCGCGCACGTGCGCGCCCCGCGGCCGCGAAGTGGGGCAATGGGGCCCCGCGAGCGGCCGCGTGGGGTTCGGGGCGTAGCCCCGTCTAAAAAAAGAAACGAGATAGGCGAATGGACGATCCGGTCGCATCACCATGGACGCGAGACGAGTTCGAGCGGAAGCTGCGTCAGAAGGAAAAGTACTATCACGTCCACCACGAGTTCCACATCCTGATGAACTCAGGCAAGCTGGACAAGCAGGCCATTCAGGGCTGGGTGGCGAATCGTTTCTACTATCAGTGTGCGATTCCGGTGAAAGACGCCGCGATCATGTCCAACTGCTGGGACCGCGATGTGCGCCGGCAGTGGATGCTGCGGATCCTCGACCATGACGGAACAGAGGGCCATGAGGGGGGCATCGACGCGTGGCTGCAACTTGGTGAGGCCGTCGGACTGACCCGCGAGGAGCTGTGGTCACACCAGCACTTGCTGCCTGGTGTGAGATTCGCCATCGACGCCTACATCAACTTCGCGCGGCAGCAACCGTGGGAGGTCGCCGCCAGTTCCTCACTCACAGAGCTGTTCGCACCGACGATCCACAAAGCGCGGCTGGAGAACTGGCCTCAGTACTATCCCTGGATCGAGGAGCGGGGATACACCTACTTCCGCAAGCGGTTGGCCGAGGCGCGGCGGGATGTCGTCCATGGATTGAACATCACCCTGGACCACTACCAGACCCGCCAACAGCAGGAACAGATGCTGGGTGTGCTGCAGTTCAAGCTCGACGTACTGTGGACCATACTCGACTGCATGTGGATGGCGTACGTCGAGCACAAACCGCCCTACCACAACGTCACCTGACGTTCGACCGCCCGGCAAAAAAACGGCGTGCGTGCATGAATCAAGGCTGATTCTGCACGCACGCCAAACTATTCGGGATGTCAGCTGTGCACCGCTTGATCCCGAGCGCAGACGCGCACGAAAAATGCGTACGATCTAGCGCGCGGTGACGTAGAGAGTTACTTCCATGTTCAGGGCGATCTCTCTGATCTCGGGCTTCGTCCAGGTCATTTCTCTACTCCTTGGTTAGACGTTGTCTAGACAGTGTCCACTCGCGACTATACACGCTCACGTTGATGTGTGCAACCGCAAAATCGGTCCTGCTACACGCGCAGGCGTTTCCAGCGTCCAGATCGAAGAAGTCGTTGCATGAGAACAAGTTGCACGAGCGGCGCGAGGACCCAGGCCAGCAGTGGCCCCTCTGGTTCCCAGCCAAACTCGACGAGAATGAAGGTCAGGGACAGCAGGAGGCCCCACTGGGTCACGATCGTGTACCGCAGAATCGGCTTCGTGTCGCCCGCCCCCATGAGCGCGCCCTGCACGCAGATGCTGACCGAGCTGAAGAACTGCGCCACGGCGAACCACCGCAACACGGTCGCGCCCAGGGTCACCACCGCAGGGTCCTCGATAAAGAGCGCCGCCAGGGGACGTGCCAACAGGAACGTCACGGCGACCACGCCGGCCATGATCATGGACAGCAACTGGACACTGCGGCGCGCCAGCGCCTCGGCCTGGTCCAGGTGTCCAGCTCCGATCGCCTGACCGACCAGTGTCGCTGTGGCGATCTGAAACGCCAGCGCGGGCAGCACACTGAAGAGCCGCACCTGCAGCCCGACACCGGCGGCCGCGTGCATCGAGGCGCCAAGAGCACTGGCACCCAACATGCCCAGGAACACCACACGGGCGCCGTTGCGCGCGATACCGGCCAGCGCAGGCGGCATCCCAACCCGGAGGATGCGCTGGGTCAATGTCCAATCCAGACCCCACACAGGCCGCAGCCTGAGGCGAACGTGGCGGGTGCCGTGGGCAAGCAGCACCAGATAGATCACGCACCCAACCGCCCTGGCGGCCACGGTGCCGAGTGCGGCACCAGTGACGCCGTATGGCGGCAGCGGACCGACGCCGAAGATGAGCGCGTAGTTCAGAACGATGTTCAAGAGGCTGACCGCGGTCACCACCTTGAGGGGGGTCATGGCGTCACCGGTCCCTCGGAGGATCGCGGCCGAGACGAAGTTACCCCAGAGAAACACAGTGCCGAGAAAGTAGACGTGGAGATACGGAACACCGTGCGACAGGGTCTCGGAGGAGGCCTGCATCACGAGGAGCAGCGGGCGGCTGGCCAGATAGCCCACCAGGGTGACCGGCACCCCCAACAAGAACACCAGACGGGTACTCTGGTGAATGACCCCGTCCACCTGCTGGCGGTTGCCGGACCCGACGCCCTGACTCACGAGCGTGATGACGCCGGTCGCGATGGCCAGGGCGGCCGCTTCGAGGAGAAACGCGATCTGTCGAGTCAGCCCGATGGCCGCGGTCGCGTCTTGGCCGAGCCCGCGGACCATCACCAGATCCGCGAGCCCAAGACTCAGCTCCAGTACGCTGTACAGGACGGTGGGCCAAGCCAGCGACCAGATGCGCCGGAACGTGGCGGGGTCGGGACGGTCAGACGGCACGGCTGGCCCTCACGCTGTCACCTCCGGGATCTACCAACGGACAGGACTGACGAACGAGCGATCTTACTCTCTGATGCGCCAAGCCACCCTGCAGTCACCGTGGCGCAGACGGATGATTACCATCCGACGTCCCGCTCCGCCACAACGGTTCGGCACATAATCCCGACGGGACGTCGACCCCGGTCCGGTGTGAAAGACAGGTGTGATGAAGGACGAGCAGCCAGACCATCACGACAGACCATCCGCGACGGCACGCGCGGTCGCCGCGCACGCGGTCGAGAGCTACTTCGACGCCGTCGTCACGACACTGGCCGATCTGGTCGCCTTTCGGACGGTCGCCGAACTCGACGTGCCCAATGCCCGTCACCCTGAGTTCCTGCGTCTGAAGAGCTATCTGGCGCGCAAAGCCGCCGAGCTGGGGCTCGAGTTCGAGGACCACGGCGCAGCGGTCCTGCTGGGTCTCGGTGACTCGGGCGACCGGCTGGGTCTGGTCACGCATGCGGACGTGCGACCTGCGGACGCGACAGCGTGGGCCGGCGACCCCTTTGTCCTCGACACCCGGTCGGAGCCTGGCCGGCTGCTTGGTCGCGGTGTGGAGGACGACAAGGGACCGCTCGCGGCGGCGATCTATAGCATGAAGGCACTGGCCGACTCCAGCGTGCCGACCCGACGCCGCGTCGAGCTCATCATCTCGTTGACCGAGGAGTCGGACTGGACACCATTCCGCGAGTTCCTGGGCCGCTGGGTGCCTCCGCAGCTCAACATCGCCCTCGATGCCGTGTATCCGGTGGTCACCGCCGAACAGGGATCGGGCACCATCTACGTCACACTACCACCTGAAGCGCAGCCGCCGCGTCCCAATGCCGGCGCACGTCTCGTGTCAGTGACGGGTGGCCGGTTCGGGTCACAGATACCGGCCGATGCCGAGGCGCTAGTCATCGGCGCGGGTTCAGACCTGGCCGGCACGCTCCTCGACCACGTCGACCGGTCGGTGGAGGTGACGGTCGACATCGAGGCGACCGACGACACCCTGCGTGTCCGTACCCGGGGTATTGCGGCGCACTCGTCGACACCGTGGGAGGGCCGCAATGCGCTCACACACCTGGCGGCGCTGCTGGGCACGCACCGGTGGCCCGCGACGCCCGCCGCAACGATGGTGCGTTTCATCAACGACCTCGTCGGCACCGGCCACTACGGCGAGCGGTTCGGCACCGTCGCCTACGCGCACGACTTCATGGGACCCCTGACCCTCGCGTTGACCACCCTCGCCCCCGCAGACGGCGGCGGTCTGTTGGCCGGGCTCAACATCCGTCGTCCCGTCGGGCGTAGCCGCGACGAGGTGGAAGCCACGATCCGAGCCACGCTGGACGGCTGGAGTGCGCGCACCGACTCGCCGCTCGCATACACGCTCGACATCGGTGAACCGTATCATCTGGAGTCGGCGCCACACATCCCGGTGCTGCTCGATATTTTCCGGTTCTACAGCGGACGCGACGCGGCCGGACCGATCTCGATCGGGGGTGGCACCCAGGCACGACTCGTCCCCAACGGGCTCAACTTCGGTCCGGCCATGCCGGATGAGCCCTACACAGGACACAGCGAACATGAGTTCATGACCGTCGATCGGCTGCGACTGTCTCTCGAGATGTACGCGGCGGTGCTCGCGGAACTCGTGTTGTGATGGCAGTCAGTTGACCGTCGAGGAGACCGGTTGGTACCCTGAGGGCCGGTCACGCTCGGAGAACCTAACCATGGCCCTGACCCGCGAAGAGATGGCTGCTCGCGCCGCCCTCGAGATCGAGGACGGCTTCTACGTGAACCTCGGGATCGGCATCCCCACACAGTGCGCGAACTTCATCCCGGCCCACATCGACGTGCAGTTGCAGAGCGAGAACGGTCTGCTGGGCATCGGCCCGTACCCGACAGAGGCGGAGATCGACGCCGACCTGATCAACGCCGGCAAGGAGACCGTGACGGCGATGCCCGGTGCCAGCTACTTCAGCAGCGCACAAAGCTTCGCCATGATTCGCGGTGGTCACATCGACCTCGCGATCCTTGGCGCCATGCAGGTCTCAAAAGAGGGCGACCTCGCCAATTGGATGATTCCCGGCGCGGTCGTCAAGGGCCCCGGTGGCGCCATGGACCTGGTCACCGGCGCCAAGCGGGTCCTGATCGTCATGGACCACCTGTCGAAACGGGGCGACAAGAAAATTCTCAACCGGTGCAGCCTCCCGCTGACTGGCAAGCAGGTCGTGAACACGCTGGTCACGTCGCTGGCGGTCATCGAGATCACGCCAGACGGGCTCCGTCTGCGGGAACGCGCCCCGGGCGTCTCGGTCGACGAGATCCGCAACGCAACCGAACCGGAGTTGCTGATTGACGGCGACGTACCGGAAGTGGCGGTATGATCGGGTTCCCGTCACTTCCAAGAGAGGCTCAACCGCTCATGTCCTGTGTGATGACCCGCGTTACCAGTCTACGAACCCTGACCGTGCTCGCCGTACTGTGCACCCTGACCCCGGTCGCAGCCCAGGACGGCCCGACGCTGCCCGAGCAGTATCGCGAGTCGATTCCGCTCTACCCCGCGGCACTGGGTCCCTACTCGTTTGCGATCTCCTCTGCAAACGAGGACGCGCAGCAGTTCTTCAACCAGGGCATACAACTGATGTTCGCGTTCGCCAAGGTGGATGCGGTCCGATCGTTTCGCGAGTCCTGGACGCGCGACCCCGACTGCGCCATCTGCTACTGGGGCGAGGCCTGGGCCTGGGGCTCGTATCTGAACGGACCGATGCGCCCACCGGAGGCACCGCACGCCTACGTGGCCGTACAGAAAGCGCTGGGCCTCTCCGAGACGCACGCCAGCGCACGGGAACGTGCGTATATCGAGGCGCTGTCAGTGCGCTACGTCGAGGACTTCAAGGTAGACACGCGGCGAGACCAGGACGAGGCCTACGCGGAGGCGATGCGACAGCTCACCGAGCAGTATCCGGACGACCTCGATGCCGCCGCGCTGTATGGCGACGCGCTGTTTCTACTGGAGCCGCGGCGGGGTACCCGGGATCTCAACGACCCCAATGTACAGCGGCTCCACGGCGTGCTCGAGGGTGTGCTGGCGCGGGACATCCATCACCCGGGCGCCTGCCATCTGTATGTCCACGCCACCGAGTCGACGGTGGACCCCGGCAAAGCAGCGGCATGCGCGGAGTTCCTCGGGAACGCGATCCCAGGCGCCAGCCATATCAACCACATGCCGTCGCACACCTGGAACGAAATCGGCCGGTGGGCGGACGGGGTCGCGGCCAACACCAAGGCCTGGCACTCGGACCAGAAGGCCGCCTATGGTGAAGGGATCGCCATCTACCCACAGCACAACCTGCACATGCTGCTGTTTGCCGCGTCGATGGACGGACAGGGCGCCGTCGCCATCCAGGCCGGCAAGGACTATCACAAGCTGACCGGGGGCAGCATGTTTCACGCTCTCACGCTGCTGCGGTTCGGCCGCTTCGACGAAGTGCTCGAGGTGGGGGACCGGCCCGATGGCGAGGTCCAGGGCGGACTGTGGGACTTTGCACAAGGCTACGCGCACCTACGTGAAGGCGATGCGGACTTCGCCGAAGTGTATTTGAACCGTGTGCGGCACACGGCCGCAACCTCAGAAGCCCAGATGCGGTTCCATTCGGCTGAGACGCTGCTCGGGGTTCTGGTAGGTATTCTCGAGGGCGAGATCCATCGTGAGGCCGACGACCTGAACGCCGCCGTCGCCGCATTCCAGCGAGCGGTCGAGCTGGAAGACACGCTGATGTACGACGAGCCGGAACCGCTGCCGTTCGCCGCCCGCCACTGGCTCGGCGCGGTGCTTCTAGAACTCGAGCGCTACAGTGAGGCGGAACAGGTGTATCGCGACGAGCTTGCCGACCATGCGCACAATGGCTGGTCGCTCTTCGGATTGAAGACGGCGATCGAGGCACAAGGACGCACCGACTCCGCGGTGGACGCCGACCTGGATGCCAGCTGGGCCCGCTCGGACACCTGGCTCCGATCCTCCCGGTTCTAGCGGCGCTGCACCTCACACCGCCAGACGATCGACGACTTTGCCCGGTCGCAGACGTTCTACCAGAACGTGCTCGGCGGGGTGGGGGCGCCGACGCGGAACGTGTCGGTGCCGGCTGGCGGTCAACTGCAGGCAGACCGCCTCGTAGAAACGGCGATACTCGTCGGCCCTGCGTGGACGTTCGTGCGCCAGAACGGCGACCATCGCGCACCGCACATCGGACGGCTCACAGGTGGCGGTGAACGTGAGCAGCTGCTGGAGCGTCATCAGCACATCCCTTTCTTGATTCCTCCGCGTCGCACGGCTCACTCGCAGAAGACGCGAACCTTGTCGCCGTCCGGCGTATCGACGTCGACCTTCAAATCGCGCAGCTCCTCGATCAGCTCGTCGCCCGACAGACTCGACAGGTCCGACAGATCGATACCACTGGCCTTGAGCCGCTCACCCGCCACGGCCGGGACCATGGCGGAGAGCTTAATACCCGTGCGCAACAGACCCAGCGGCACGCGGATGTTGACCTTGTTACCATCCCTGCCGTCAACCACGACACGCAGATACTTCAATTTCGGTGTGGAGCCGGCCGCATCGGTGGGCTCCCCGGCCGACGCGCTCCCTGCCGATCCAGCCAGCTTGCTCAAGAGACGCTCGGCGTCCCCAGCCGCGACCTTGCCTGCGGCAAGCATGTCCAGAACCTTCCTGCGCTCAGTACTCATGTCGTGTCCTCCTAGAACAACCAGACGAGAACGCGTGCCCAGGAATCATCAGTCAATCTCCTCGAGTGCCTGATCAACGGAGAGCTCCCCGGCGGCCAGCTTCTCCAGGACGAGGAGATTCGAGGACGGCACCTCGAAGCTCCGATCCAGGATGGCGCCGATCGCGTTGAGACGGTTCTTGACCGTCGGGTAGCTGACGCCAAACAGGCTCTCCATCTTCTTGATGGAACCATGGTGGCGGACAAAGGCGACAACGAACAGCTGGTCGTCGAGCGAGAGATGGGCCAGCGCCGGCACCTCGAACTCGCCTTCCATCGTCACACTGCATGGCCGGCAGATCATGCGGGCTACCTGCATCGTCTGCCCGCAACTCGTGCATTTGGTATATGATATATCCATTGTAATAATCAAAAACTAATTAGTGAGACGATTTTATATCATAAAACTTAATTTACATATCAAATATTTTAATGTTCATGTAAATACTCGTCCCAGACACACCTGGCGTCTTCCGCCAAGAGGCGCGACGAACCGTCAGCCGTACTCTTCCATTTAGACAGGGCTGTCCGGTCTCAGTGGCAGGCTGCGGATACACCCTGCCCGGGGCGGCGTGGGGCGATGGGGCCCCACGAGGGCCGGCGTGGGGTTCGGGGCGGAGCCCCGTCAAAGTGAAGCCTAATAGAAAATCATAGCGGCGACGAAGACGAGGATGGCGAGCATGACGACCCACTGCCAGACTTCCTGTTTGTCTTCAGCAGGGATCAGTTCGAAAGAGATGCTGCGGTGGGAATCAACGACATTGCGGAGAAAGCTGTCCGAGGAGAGCTGCGTGTTGTCGACGATGAACGATCGACCCCCGGTGCGCTGATCGAGCATGGCGATACCGTCGAGCCCGAGCCGTGTCCGCTGCCCCTCGAGATCCGCTTCGAGTGTTTCGTCGTAGTCGACACCACGGACGTAGTCGGTCAACACCGAGTCGATATTGACTCCGGTGCGGCTGCCGATCGCGACCGGATAGACCGCCAGACCGCGCCGACGGAACTCGCCAAGCGCCACATCCAGCCGGCTCATCTGCTCGGCGTCGATCAGGAAATCCGCGTCGGTGAACAGCAGCACCAGTCGGTCATTGCGCTCCTCCGGCGCCCAATTCCCCTCCCCTTCCTCGAACCGGTCCTGGTTGTCCAGCGACAGGTAGATCGATTCGAACAAGGTCGCGACATCGCTGTCCCACGGAAAGGCATCGCCCGACAGCGACGCCGGCGGTCCGATCCGGCCCACCTCCTCGATAAAGCGCTCCGCGTTCGCCGACAGGTGCACACGACGCAACGTCGTCGTGGCCCACACGAAGAGCGCCGTCCGGTCGCCCGGTGTCAGGATGTCCTGCGTATAGAGGTTCAGCGCTTCGCGGACGGCGAGATCCAGTCGTGACGGGCCCAGGTCCTTGACCCACATCGACGACGACGCGTCGATGGCGACCACGACGTCCACGTCGCCCCGCTTGAAACTCGACCCGCCGTAGATCCAGAACGGACGGGCCGCCGCGACCGCCACCAGCGCCAGCGCCACAATCGCGAGGAACCAGAACTTGATGTGGCCGAACAGCGGATAGCTCGAGCCTGCGGTGCGAACGGGCCGCAATTGCAGCCGGAGCGCGAAGACCAGCAGCCCGAACACCAGCAGCAGGCCAGCGACCGGCACGATAGACAGATATTCCGGGTTGGCGAACTCGACGCTGTCCCGAAACAGGCTGGTGATGAAGTCCATACGGTGTTCAGCGGTGGGTGCTCGAGCTATGCGCGTGCAGAACTGAAGCGGGCGGGGACGGACGCTGGCGAAGCCCCCGTCACTTCTCCTGCCTCCTGCCTCCTGCCTCCTCGAGCGTCACGTCGTCACCCTCGGCGGCGGCGGACCGGGGTACCCTCACCCTTCATCTGCTCCAGCTCGGGCGGCTCGATCTCGCGCGGCGCCTCCAGCGCGCGCCGAATCGCCTCGGGGTTGCTGGTCAAGTCATAATTCCACTTGTACTCGAAGCGGTCGGAGGTGTCGCCCCGGAGGGCGCGCTCGTAGTCGGCGTTCACCGTCTCCATGACCTCGAGGATGATCGCTTCTTTCTCCACTTGCGCATTCGCGTTCTCGCCGTCGATCGCGCGGTAGCGCTCGCGAGCCAGCAGGAACTTCGCGTGCGCCAGCAGCTCCGACGCCCGCGGGTCGTCGATCTCGTCGGCCAGGTCGGCCACCACCGTCTCGTAATCGCCCGTCAGATAGCTATAGGACGCCTGCTGCAGGAACGCGTCCTGGAACAGATATGAATCGGCGAGCTGCTGCATCCCCCACACCCGACTGCCTTCGTAGAAGGCGGCCACCTCGGCGAGCTGTGCCTCGGCCCTCTCGAAATCGCTCCGTCGCACACTCTCGCTCAACCCGTCCAGGTTCGTGTAGAACGACGACAGACTCCTCGACGGCACCCACACGGCGACTAAAAACACCAGTGCCAGGATGAACGTGACGAGGTAGCGGAAAGAATGTTCCTTGTCGAGCAGGTCTGTGAATCGCATATGTCTCTCTATCCTTGACCAGGCCATCCGAAGACGAAGCCGGCGAAGCCCTCAGGTTCCTCCTGCCTGCTGTCTCCTTCGTGGCCTAGTACCTAGGGACTCGTGCCCCAGAGCAGCTCGGACACAAACCCCATCGGAATGCCGACTGCCAGCAGCCCCATCGCCACCAGCAGAAACCGGGAGTAGATCGGCACCTTGAGCGCCCGATGTTTCAGCTCGACGCGCACCGCCTCGCGTTCGTCGATCGCCTGATACGCCTTCGATAGGCTGTCCTCGTCGGTGACGTCGAAGTAGTCGCCGCCATACTCCTGAATCTGTGCCACCAGCTGCGGCACCGTCGGGTGGAGGAAGCTCGCCGTGCGCGCGTCGCTGGTGTTGATGTAGATGATATACGGCACGATGTTCCGTCGGTTCAGCTCCGCAAACTCAGCGTCCGGGAACTCGTCAACCGCCGCGTCGGTGATGATCAACACCGCCCGATTCTGGTTCGCGCCCTGGCCGACCGCCGCCTCGTCGCGGTCGAAGTACTTCACGATGTCTTGGAGCGGACGGACGATGTTGGTGTCCCCCTCGGCCGGGATGATCCGCACCTTGTCGCGAGGCACCACCATCGCCTTGTCGAGCCGCTGGGTCATCACATACGGCGCGTCCCACACCTGGAAGTAATACAGCTCGTCGTCCATGACGAAGTCGTCCACCATGTAGGGGTAGGTGGAGAACAGCCAGAGCGACACCCGGTCGTTCTTGTCACGCCGCATGGCGAGGAACTCGAGGTGGGCATCACGCGCCACTTCGGCCTTCGACTTGTTGGTGTCCGGAAACTCCCACGCCATTGAGCCCGAGGTGTCGACGAGGTCGATCCGAACCCGCGACTCGACGTAGCCGCTCACCTCCTCGGTGGCGGTCAGGAACGGGTCGGCGACCGACACAACGAGGAGCACGAGCGCCGCGGTGATCAACAGCTTCGGGGCGCTGTGCGCCAGCCGGATCCAGAGCCGCTTTCGATGGCCGGGGATGATGACGTGTCCCGAGTGCTGACGGACGTGCCGTTTCCGACTCGCGGCTAACCGCACCAGTGTCAGCGCCAGCGCCGCGCCGACACCGATGGCGAGCCCCGTCGCCATGCCGACGTCGCCATACCGGATCTGCGCGAAATCGGTGTCGACGAGCTCTCGGATCCCGCTGTCAAGAAACGCGACCAACTCCGACCAGGTCATGAACATGACTACTACCGTCCCACCAGTGCCATCATGCGGTTGAACAGTTGGACGTGCGGACGCAACCGCGACAGCGCCTCTCCCAGCGACTGCGCCTCGTCCCCCGGGCTGTCGATCGGCACCGGCTCTCCATACTCGAGCCCGCGCTGGTAGGCGACCATCCGCGACGTCACGACGAGGAGCGCATCCTTGCGCGGCCCGTCTGCGCCCCCCTCGACATGGCGCTGAATATCGCGCGCGGTGTCACCCGGGTGCACGTCTGGGAGCTCGGCCCGCAAGTAGTCGCGGAACGCCACCACCAGACCGCGTTGCACTGCCCCCAGTGACTCGCTGCTGGCACCGGGCGCCAGATCCTCCAGCATCCTCAGCTCACGGCGCACGTAGCGTCTGGCTTCCCAGATCGAGGGAGATATCGGGATCTGCGCCTCTATCCGAGCCAGTTCTTCCTCCTCCGCCGCCTTCTCCAGCGAGACCATCTTCGGCTTGCGTGCCAGCCGAACCAGCATGACCAGCCAGACAAACATCGGCAGCGGCGCCACCGTCCAGGTCATGGTCCGGAAAAACACCGACCGCCCGGCGAAGCTGCCTAGCTCGATGGTGTCCCGAATATCGAGAACCGGCTCGTCGGTGACCGTCGTCACGTAGCGGACCAGCCCCTGCCCGCCGTCCACCTGCTGCACCTCGGCGTCCTCGAGGTCCTCGCCGAGGTCGCGGATCAGGTAGTAGAAGCTGAAGTTGGGCAAGATGTAGGTCATCTTGGTCGGGTCGACCAGCCGGAACCCGTAGACGAAGTCCCAGATGTGCTCGTCGTCGATGCGATCCTTCTCGATCTCGAGCGAGACGCCCTCGAACGGGTGGACCGGTAGCGTCTCGTATGCCATCCGGTCCTCGAGGATGATGATCTCCTGCCCTTCGGCGATGAGGTCCGGAAACCGGACCCGGTAGCGCTGGAGAATCAGGTCGCCGGTCTTGACGACCGTCGGTTCCAACTCCAGCGTCTCGACCCGTACGGGTCCGATGGCTGCGTCGTCGGTGTCCGGGTTCTCTGGCGGTTGCGCGCCGCCGGTGGCCGGAAGGAGATGCAGGAGAACGCTGAGAACGGTTACGTGTATGCGTGTCATGTCCACTGTCACTGGCGGGCGGTGCGCGAGATCAGGAACTTGGGTAGCGCCTCGACGTGGTTCTCTGGGGTCAAGACGACCGAGTCGATGCCGGCCTGATGCTTCAGCCTATATTGCAGCACCGCCCGAGACTCTTCGATGTGCCGCCGGATCGCGCCCGCTTTTCGAGCCGAGATCACGGTCTGTTTCCCGGTTTCCATGTCCGAGATCCGTATGTATCCCAGGCGACTCCTGACACGGAACTCATCAGGGTCGTCCAGAATGAGCATCATCATATCGTGCTTCGACCCCAGGGTGCGCAGCCGCTTGAAATCGACCGCGTCGGGGTCGTTGACCAGATCGACGAGGTCGGACAGCACGATGACCGAGTGCCGCATCTTGAGGCGCGCGATCATGAAATCGAGCGCGACCTTCAGATGCGCCTGCCGCCGGGTCGGGAACTCGCGCTCGAGCTCCATCTTTTCGAAGATCTGCTGCGCCATGTAGTAGACCTGCGACGAGCCGAGCTTCGGCCGCAGAAACATCTCGATGCGGTCGGAGTACCCGAGCAGCCCGACCGGGTCGCGCACGTTGGCACGGGTCAGCCCGAGATTGCCGAGCAGATCCAGCATCAACAACGCCTTGTTCGAGTCGCGGGAAATCTGGAACAGCGTCGAGTAGGACAGGTCGCAGACGATGAGTGTACGGAGTTCTTTGGGCTCCATCCGCTCGATCTTGTAGAGCTTCTCCGGATAGGTGCGGAGACTGAGGGTCCACGCGACGTCCTTCAGGGGTTGCCCCGGTCGCCACTGCTCGATCCCGACGATGTCGTAGCCGGCCCCCTTGAACCCGCTCTTGTGCTCGCCGAAATGGATGCTGGTAGATTTTTTCCTCGACCGGAGGCCGTGCTTGATGTCGCGGAACCGGGCAAAGAGTTCCTCTACTTCCACGGAGGAACCTCCATGTCCCGCACGATCTGATCGAGCAGCTCCGCCTTGTCGACCGAAAACTCCATCCCCTCGCGAAGCACGAGTCGGTGAGCAAGCACCGGGCCGGCGACCGCCTTGATGTGGTCCGGTGTGATCACCGTGTCGCCATTGAAGAACGCGAAGGTGCGAGCCACCGCTTCGATGTGGAAATGGACCCGTGGCGAGATCCCCACCCGGATGTACTCCTTGACGATCCGAGCCGCGCGCCCCATGACGCGATGCGGTCGTGTATTGCGGATGAGCCGCACTTTGTATTGCTGACCGTAGTCGGACATCTCGACGTTGTCGAAGATATATCGCGCGATGTCGAGCACCTCATACAGGTCGGTGAGCTTCTCGACCTTGCTCCCAACGACATTGCGGGCGCTGATCTTTAGCTCGTCGGCTTCATCCTCCGGGTCCATCATATTGATCGAGAGCGTGGTACGGTCGAGCTGCGCCACCGGGTTGGCGAAGGTGCCTTCCTCTTCACCGAAGATGTTCTCAGTGCAGATCACCATGAAGAACCGCGGCCCCTCGATGTCACTGAAGTCGCACGACAGCGGGAACAACGGCAAGATCTTGCCCTCAGCCAGGTTGCCGTAGTCGGAGGCCAGCGTCGCCGAGCTCTCCTCCATGCCTTCGAGGATCGCCGCCTTCGTTTTGCCAGACAGCCGGTTGTCCTCGTCGATGAGCACGATATGGGCCATCAACTTACCCGGCTTGAACTGCAGCTTCCGGGTGCCGTCGACGCCTTCGACGATCGTCTCGTATCCGAGGATGTCCTCCGGCATGTAGGTCGGCATGCCTTGAATCCGCTCGAACTTGGCGTCGATGGCCATCGCGCAGGCGCTGACGAGATCCGTCTTGCCGGTGCCGGTCGCCCCCCTGAACATGAGATGGGGCTGACGCAGCTTCTTGGTCTGGCTGAGCTTGTCGGTGTACGGCAGCAGCGTAAAGAAGGCCCAGGACAGGATGCGAGCCGCATCGTCGAGACCATAGAGCCACTTGGTGGACTCCTTCTGAAACCGCTGGACCACTTCGTTGGCCCGATCGAAATCGACGGTGCGCGTGGGTTGAACGGCCATGGACTGTCTCGTTCTCCTTCTGTGATGTGGTTCTCGCCGGAACCACCGCGGTCGCACACCTCGGAGCCCCCAGTGGCCCCCTGTGTGGCGCGCGCGAAGCCTACACTATCTCCGCGTGGGTTCCCAGACGTCAAGGCTACCCCCTCCGGACACTCGCGTGACACGCGACTCAGATCCTGACACATCGCCGCGGCGCTCCCACCACACGAACAAAGAGCCCTCGTGGGATCCGTCCCGCGAAGGCCCTCGGTCACACGCGCGAACGCTTGCAGCCCTCGGGAATGACCCGCGTCAGTTCGCGAGCGGGTTGGGGCGCACCTGGAACTTCACGATGCCAGGTCGCACCCCCTTGCCCCCTTCAATGTGCCAGGTCGCCGCCTCGCCGTAGGTGGCCCAGACGCCCCTGCCCTTCCACCCGGCGTTCGGGTCATCGATGCGGCCATCGAGCCCGCGCGCAAAGAAGCCCTGTGGATAGGGCACGCGCAGCACCGTCCACTCCCCCGTGTCCGGATTCAGCGCCAGCAGTGAGTCCGAGTTCGACCCGTTGGCGATCGGGACGTTCGCACCCAACCCGAGCGTGTTCCATTGATCGACCCAGTTGTAGTAGTGGTAGTCGGCGCGCAGCGGCGGGTCGGTGCCCTGCACCACCGGCCCCGGTGTCGGATACAGCGTCCACCCGTCGACACAATGTCGTCCGTCGGCGACGGTCGGTCCGCTAGTCACGGCACACTTGGAGCGGTCGAAGCTGGCGAAATGGCTGCTTCCGGACAGCGCCGTCCAGACCACACCGCTCCGGTCGATGTCGATCCCACGCGAGCCGAACCCAGTCTGATCCTTCGGGACATTCGGGTCGAGCACCGACGGCACCTCGTACATCTCGGTCACGCAGGTCTCGGGCGGGTTGTCACCCACGTGCAACCGCGCCAGTCGTCCCGGAAACCGCGTCGACGAGATCCAGACCGCCTTGTCGTCGGTAGGGTCGCCAATGATCCCGTAGCTGCCCACGACCACCCGCGTGTCGAGGTTCGTGTCGAAGTTCTCGTATCCACCGCGGCGATCTGGCTCGTTCCACGGCATCGAGATCTTACCGTCGCCGCTCGTGTCGAGCACCGTCGGGCACCAACCCTGGGACCTCTGCTCGTCTCCGGTCTCGTCATACAGCTTCGTGTCGAGCCATCCGACGACCTGACCACCGCCGCTGAAATAGAGCGTGTCGTTGTCGTCCTCGGCGAACTGCAGGTGATGCGTGCCGTAGCAGGTGTCGACCATCACGAACTTCTGCGTCTCCGGCTCGTAGAACACCGCGGACCGAAAGCCGTTCTCCAACGGGAAATATGTCGCGTAGGGATTGTCCGACCCCTCCTTGCAATAGTCCGGATTCGCCCGGTTCCTGATGGCCGAGGTCATCCACACCCGCCCCTTCGCGTCCATCATCGGGTTGTGCGGGTTTGCCGGGTCATTCCAGACCAGATCCTCGCCCCAGAACCGCGACGGCTCGGGCATAGACCGCGCAATCATCCCGGGCACGGTCTCCGGATCCACACGCAACGGAATCTTCAGGTTGGTCGCCAGATGGGTCACCGGGTCCAGTATCGCCAGTTCGTCGTTCGAGATGTTCACCCCATAGATCGGACCGTTCGCGTTGACACGGGGGTTCCGCTTGTCGGTGGCGATCTCATCATGGATGTAGTCGACCTCGGTACCCCATTCCCACATCGAAATGACGACGTTGCGCTCGACACCGCGTGGGCGCGGTGGGGCCGGCGGCACGGCGCCGGCGGCGACCCGGTCACTCCAGTCGGCAAACATCTGGAGACCGCGCTCGCGGCCGAACCGGCTCATCACGTTGGTCATCTGCGACCCGCGTTGTCCCATCTTCACGCGGTGGTCCCAGGCGGCAAGGGTCGAGTCGAACTGATCGAGGTTGTCGATCTGGCGAATGATGCGGTTCCCCAGCTGGTGGCACAGCATGCAGCCCTGCTTCTGGATGTCGACCCACTGTCCCTGATGCTCCAGGTTCGTGGCGATACCGTTGCCGTCCGGCCCGGTGCCGGGAAACTCGCTGGGTGCCGGCGGTTCGATCAGGGAATACCAGTAGTTGGCGGGGTAGACCCTGGCCGCCTCGACCGCCGTGGGCGCCACAGTGGCCTGGATATCGACAGTGGCACCCGGCTCGGCGGTGACACCGGACGAATCGAGCAGGCCATAGCCACGGACCCAGACCGTGTAGCTGGCCTCCGGCAGCTCAGGAATCAGATAGCGACCATCATCATCGGTCACCACACTCTTGATGAACTTGGTCGGCAGATCGGTCGTTTCGGCGATGACCCACACACCCGCTTCCGGTCCGCTCGAGCTTGTAATGGTACCGCGGATGTCGCCCTCGGCCGCCCGGCCGTCCTCGGTGAACCAGACCAGCGACCCGACCACCAGCACGACACATGTCAACATCCCCGCGAGACGGTTCCTCATGGTTGTGGTCCTCTTCTCATTTCCGCGACGCGGTCCAGTCCCCTGTTCCATACCACGAGAAACTGCCCTCCGCCCCGGTGATGCTGTCGCCCTCCAGCACGCCTTCGAAGTTGATCGGCTGGTCGCCATCGAGGTCCGGCACGACGATGACGAACGTGAGCATGGCACCGTCGATGCTACCGTCGACCGACAGCACCTCGTTATCGCCGAGGTCAATCTCGCCGCCAAGGCGGTCGCCGTCCTGCTCGAACCGGGCCTGCCAGGTCGTGATGCCGGTCTGCGTGCTCAGCTGTATCTCCCAGTCGCCCGTCACCCCGCCCTGGGCGGACACCGACGTGACAAGCCCGGTGAGCAGGACCGACATTGCCAACGCCACCGACGGTGGCAACACTGCCCTGACCAGACGCTTCCACATCGCCTACTGCCTCGTTTCCTCGATGACCTTGGCGTACCACATGACACCGAAGTTGATGAACGGCTCGTCATCCACCGAGATTTGCTGATTCACGCGATAGGCGGCCGGCGACACATAGTAGCTGCGGCCCTTGATCAGCACCTGGGAGCCGTTATGGTGAATCGGCTCGGGTGTCTCCCAGAACTGGCTGTAGTAGCCGCCCAGATCGCCGCCGACCGGGCCCGGCTGCAGCACGGTGAATCCGGCGTCATACACGACATACTTCGTGAGATGCGCACCAAACGGCCCGGACTCGAAGAACATCAGACCCTTGCCGTTCAGCCCGCCATCCGGTCCCTCGAGCTCCACTGTGACATCGAAGTAGCGACCGTTCTCGATATGGCGGATCGTCTCGGTTCCGGTGTATTTCCCGCCTGGTAGCAGCGGCGTATCCAGCGGGGTCCACTCGATTTCCCACTCTCCCACGAAGTACCGCATGTCGAACGGCGGCATCATCTCGTCACCGGTCGTCGGTCCCCCCTGCGCGGCGCCCGGCTGGGGTCGCTGCGCCTCACCGGTCGCCACTGATACGCTTGACGCCAGAAACAGCATCAAGAGCACCCGGACTACGTTCTTCATGTGTGACTCACTGTGACAAGGATGGAACGCGCGCCGAGACACGACGAGTTGGGCCAAGCCTGGCACGGAGCGGCCATTGTACGGTGCGGGTCAAGGAGAGGTCAAGGTTGCAAGCCGCGCAGGTTCAACACATTAGATGCGGTCTCCTAGGATGACGGACACCGGGTTTCGAGTATCCATTGTGGTTGATCAGAGCGACGTCGCGTGCTACATATGGGCGCCGTCCGCGCGCGGGGTGCGCGGACGGGAGAAGTGACATGAGCAGGAAGTGGTTGAACATCTCGACGTTGTTCTGGGGCGCCGTACTCGTCCTCGTCCTCGCCCTCAGTGTGCCAGGCGCATCGGGACACGCCGGGCAGGACGACCCGATCGAGCTGCGCACCGTGGTCGGCTGCCTGGCCAGCGATACCGACAGCTGGACCCTCGACCGGGCCACCGAGGGCGAACCAACCGACAGGGCGTTCACCTCTGAGGATGAGATCGAGGGGTCCCGACAACGCGCGCTCGGCTCGCTGACCTATCGGCTGCTGGGGGTCGGCGAGTTCGGTGTCGATGCACACGACGGTCACAAGGTCCAGGTCAAGGGGCTGCGGCTGAACATCGATGGCGAGTTGCGGCTCAACGTCACCTCGTTCCAGCACCTGTCCCCAGACTGCCAGTGAGGACCTGGTCACAGTCAAGTCACCATTCTGACCGACGCCCAGAGCCGGCAACCTCTTTTGGCCACAGTCCTCAGGGTCCGCGACGACAAGGCATGACAACACAGACGACCGCTTCGACCGTGCCCTTCTGGATCAACGGCCGGCCCACTGCGGCGCGCGGGTCGCGACACGGGTTGGTGACCAACGCGGCCACAGGCCAAGTTGTCCGCACGGTGCCGTTCGCCAACGACGACGATGTCGACCACGCGGTCGAGAGCGCCCGCGCGGCCTTCCCGGCCTGGCGCGCCACCACGCCGTTGCGACGTGCGCGTATTCTCATGCGGTTCCGGGACCTGCTCGCGCAGCACACCGATGAGATCGCTGCAACCATCACCGAGGAGCACGGTAAGACGCTGCCCGATGCGGCCGGCTCGGTGCAACGCGGGCTCGAGGTCGTCGAGTTCGCCACGGGCATCCCACACCTGCTGAAGGGCGAGCATGCCGAGGACGTGGGCACTGGCATCGATTCGCACTCGGTGCAGCAGCCGATCGGTGTGTGTGCCGGCATCACCCCGTTCAACTTCCCGATCATGTGCCCGATGTGGATGATTCCCGTGGCGCTGGCCTGCGGCAACACGTTCGTGCTAAAGCCGTCCGAGAAGGACCCCTCGGCCAGCATGCTGGTGGCGCGGCTGCTGACCGAGGCCGGGTTGCCGGACGGCGTGCTCAACATCGTGCACGGCGACAAACAGGCCGTCAACGCCCTCCTGACCCACGACGGCATCGCGGCCGTCTCCTTCGTCGGCTCGACCCCCATCGCCAGACACGTCTACGAGACGGCGAGCGCACACGGCAAGCGAGTGCAGGCACTGGGCGGTGCGAAGAACCACGCGGTCGTGCTCCCGGACGCCGATCTCGACAGCGCCGCCGATGCCCTGATCGGGGCGGCCTATGGCTCGGCCGGGGAACGGTGCATGGCGATCTCCGCCGTGGTCGCGGTTGGCGCGGCGGGCGACGCCATCGTCGCGCGGCTCAGAGACAAGGTCGCGGCGCTACACGTCGGCCCGGGCGACCGCGAGGGCGTCGACCTGGGCCCGCTCATCACACAGGCCCATCTCGACCGCGTCCGGGGCTACGTGGATGCCGGCGAGCGCGAGGGCGCGGAGCTGGTGGTCGACGGCCGCGGGGTACGCGTCGAGGGCCACGAAGGTGGCTACTTCCTGGGCCCGACGTTGTTCGACAAGGTCACGCGCGACATGTCGATCTATCGCGACGAAATTTTCGGACCGGTGCTGGTCGTCGTGCGGGCGGACAGTGACGAAGCCGCGATCGATCTCGTCAACCAGAGCCCGTATGGCAACGGCACCGCGGTCTTCACGCAGTCGGGCGCCGCAGCACGGCGGTTCGCGAACGAGATCCAGGTGGGCATGGTCGGCATCAATGTGCCGATTCCGGTGCCCATGGCGTTCTTCTCGTTCGGCGGCTGGAAAAACTCGCTGTTCGGCGACCTCCACATGCACGGTCCGGACGGTGTCAGGTTCTACACGCGCACGAAAGTGGTCACGACACGATGGCCGGAACACCGCGATGCGGTGAGCCTCAGCATGCCGACGATGAAGTAGCAGTCCGTGACTTACGCGTTCCGGACGGCCGTCCGCCCGGGGCCAGACATCCTGGATCCTACATGTCAGCTGTGATTTCTTTCGTCGGCAACATCGGCGAGGGCCTGTCCCGTTTCACGCAGCGGTGGATCCCAGACTCGTGGGTCGTCTGCATGATGCTGACGGTCATGGCCATGCTGCTCGCCATCTTCGGCGCCGGCGCCGGTCTCAATGAAACCGCGCTCGCCTGGGGCGGTGGCATGTGGGCACTGCTCGAGCTGGCGATGCAATTCACCATCGCCATGATCGCCGCGCACGCGTGCGTGTCGTCGCGGCCCGCCTTCCGCTTCCTCGACTGGCTGGCCGGGCGTCCGGACACCGACCGGCCGATCCAGGCGGTGGTCCTGCTGGGCGCGTTCTCGATCGTCGTCGCCTATTTCAACTGGGCGGCGAGCGTGGTCGCCTCGGCGCTGTTCGTTCCGTTCATCGCGCGGCGGAACCCGAAGGCGGACATCCGTCTGCTGGTCGTCGCCGGCTATCTCGGTCTGGGCACCGTCTGGCATGGTGGGATCTCCGGCTCGGCACCGCTCATCATGGCCACCGCTGGCAATCCGATCTCGACACCACCGCCCGGGACCGAACCGCTCGTCGACGGCCTGCTCCCGATCACCGAGACGCTGTTCAACGTCTTCAACCTGACCTACCTCCTGGTCGTGTCGCTCGTCGCGCTCGGGATGCTGGCCCTGCTGCACCCGCGCCGGAATCCGAGGACCCTGACCGAGGAGCAGTTGCAGCGGATCATGCCGGTGATGCCGGCGGAGACGGAGCGGACCACGCCGGCCGCCCGTATCGAGGCGTTTCGCGGATGGATCTTGCTCGCGGCGCTCCTGATCGGCTATCCGCTCGGTCGTTCGTTCGCGACCGAGGTCCTCTCGGGCGGGCAGCCCTTCTTCACATCGTTCGAGACCTGGTTCGGCGCGAACTGGACCATCAACGCCTACAACGCGGTGTTCTTGATCGGCGCCCTGCTGCTGCAGGGACGACCCTCGAACCTGGTCCGGGCCTTCAGCAACGGCGCCCCTGCGGCGTCGGGGGTCATTCTCCAGTTCCCGTTCTACGCCGGGATCTTTGGGGTCATCAACAGCACCCCTCTCGGCAACTGGCTGGGCGAACTGTTCGTGCAAATCGCCACCACAGAGACCTATCCCCTGATCGTCTACATCTATTCGGGTGTCGTGAACGTCTTCGTGCCATCCGGCGGGTCGAAGTGGCTGATCGAGGCACCCTATCTGCTCCCGGCTGCCAGAGAACTGGCGGTGTCACCCACCACAACGCTGCTCGCCTATTGCTACGGCGACTCGACGAGCAATCTGATCCAGCCGTTCTGGGCGATCCCAATCCTGACGGTCACGCGGATGAAGTTCGGTGACATCCTCGGCTACAGCGGCCTGATCGCGTTGGTCCTCTTCCTCGTCACCGCCATCGCGATGCTGATCATCCCCGCGATGCTCTAACCTCGAAAGCTCGCTCCGATCGAACGTTGAGGGCGCGCACATGCGCGCCCCCGCGGCGACGGAGTGGGGCGACGGGGCCCCGCGGGCGGCCGCGTGGGGTTCGGGGCGCAGCCCCGACTAGGAGGTCTTGATTCCCAAGAACACGCACTATTGAGTCACGTTTTCGATCAAGACGACGCCCCGCGTAGCGGGGCCACTGAAGAATGGCAGCCTAGCGAGGCGGGAGCCGACCGCACCTGGGCGGTCTGAGGCGGAGCCTCGCTAGAATTGGTCCTCCCTCACTCGCAGGAGGGCGACAGGTGTGTGATCGACACGAGGTTCAGAAGATCATTTGGCTCGCCCGGATTGAGCAGCCCTTTCGCCCACACCTTGTGACCGTCGTGCTTGACGACACCGAACTCGTCGAGCGTCCCGACCATCCTGATGGTCAGCATGCCGAGCGGCACGTCGGCCGGTGGTTGTTCGGGCAGCCGATCCGTGAGCGCCTCGGGGTCGGTTGCGCGGATCAGCGTGAACCCGCCGCGACCATCACCCTCGACACACCCGACGGTCATCATGATCGACATCGGCTGTGCCGTCGCCCCGGCGGTCAGCCCGGTGACGAGCAGGAACACGCCGGACATCGCCAACATGAGGGGGCGCCTGGCCTGAATCAGGAACATGGACCTACTGCGGTGTGGTCACGCCCGGGACATTCTTCGTCCACCAGGCGTTGCCAAAGTTTGTGAACGGCCCGCCATCGATCGAGATGCGCGCCTCCACCCGATAGTTCACCGGCGAGACCATACGAGTGGTCATCCGGAGCTGCACCTGCTCACCGGTCACCTCGAACGGCGGTGTCTCGTAGTGAATCGTATAGAACCCGCCGAGATCGCCCCCGACCCGGCCCGTCCGAAAGATATCGAACCCGCGGCTATCGGTGTCGTAGCGGGTGAACACCTTCTGGGCGGCTAGATACACGATTCGAGACCGGACCGCGAACGGGCCGTCCGGGCCTCTGGCTTCGATGCGGCTGGTGTAGTAGCGACCGTCCTTACTCGTCGAGTAGACCTCGGTCCCTTCGATCATTCCGCCCGGCCCGAGTGGGCTCTCCGGCACCCGCCACTCGAACTCCCAGGTGCCGGGGAAATAGGCGTCGTAGTCGAAGAGCGGGATCTCGTCGCCGCTTTCGGTCGGGCGCCCGCGATCCGGAATCTGTCCCTCAGGCCGCTGTTGCTGCGGTTGCGTCAGCGCAGTCGCCGGCGCGAGGAGCGCCGCGGCCGTCACCAGGGCAAGCGACACGACACGCACCGACCGTCTCCGCATGTCACCACTCCGCACAGGGACGGCTATTCGTCGTTGGTACTCGGTTGCTTCGTCAGGTCCTGGCTCTCGACGGTGTACTCGGTGAACGCCTGATACATCTCGTCCCAGCTCTGCTGTCCCCAGTAGACCTCGAGCTGTGGGCCGGGGTTCC
>Ga0310122_10000362_pt1 | contig 29192 bp, 43 predicted proteins | sample CB6_Bottom_1051__FD_203503 | JGI IMG/M metagenome (GOLD analysis project Ga0310122, IMG submission 203503) | Marine microbial communities from Western Arctic Ocean, Canada - CB6_Bottom_1051 | ecosystem: Environmental > Aquatic > Marine > Oceanic | place: Canada: Western Arctic Ocean | collected...
GCTAAAAAGAGATCACTAAACTCTAATGCACTTGTTCCTAATGCTGCTCCGTCTGAAGCATCTGGAACAAAAGCTGTAGTAGCTGTGATTGTTGTACCTTGTACTGTGCTAGATCCTATAAAAGTTCCACTAGCTGTTACTGTTGTAAAAGCACCTGAACTAGCTGAGTTTGCTCCAACAGTAGCTCCATCAACAGTTCCTCCGTTTATGTCGGCTGTATCTGCTACTAAAGCATCAGTTGTAACTGTACCATCAAAATAAGCATCTTTAAACTCATAAGAGCTAGAACCTAAATCAATATCATTATCCGCTACTGGAAGAATTGATCCATCATTAAATGTTACTTGATTAGCACCTGCTGCTGCTACTGTAATTACATTTGAGCCACTAAAGGTTATTGAAGTATCGGTATCTCCGTCACCTGCAATACTGTCTAATTGAACAGCACCAACATTACTGAGTGCTGCATCGCCAAAGTCTAAAGCTCCTGCTACAGCAAGTGTTCCTGAAATGTCTACGTTACCATTAATATCAATAGTAGTTGCAGTTAATTCAATCTCTGTATCTGATACTAAGTCTAAGACACCATCGGCTGATTGATAAATATAAGTACCTGAATCACCAAACTGAAGTTGGTCAGTACTTGAAAGAAGAATTCCTGTGTCGGCTACGTGTGTTAATGATACATCTTGATCATCTCCGAAGTTTATTACTGCACCATCGGCTAAGAATAAATCTGAGAATTCTAATGCGCTTGTACCGAGTGCTGCGCCATCAGATGCATCGGGTACAAAAGCTGTAGTAGCTGTTATTGTTGTTGCTTGGAAAGTACCATTAGTTGTTAATCCAGCATCTGCTGAATGTGTTAATGTTATATCTTGATCATCACCAAAATTTATGACTGCTCCATCGGCTAAGAATAAATCACTAAACTCAAGTGCAGATGTACCTAGTGCTGCACCATCGGATGCATCAGGCACAAAAGCTGTAGTAGCTGTTATCGTTGTTCCTTGTAATGTGCTTGAGCCTGTGACAGCTCCTGTGACTGCTAAAGTACTTGATAGTGTAGTAGCTCCAGTAACTCCAAAAGTTCCTGCTACTGTACCATTTACATCTACGTCAAGTGTATCGATATGTGCAGTACCATCTATGAAAAGATCTTTAAATTCTAGAGAGCTTGTACCTAAATCTATATCGTTATCTGTTACTGGTGATATAACACCATCAGAAATTCTAATTTGTTCTACTGCTGCTGAAGATACTTCTACAAATACTCCCCATCGATTATTCGTGCTATCTGCAACTATCTTATTTAAAAAGTCTAAGTCACCAATCGTATGAACATTACCGCCTTCTGCTGCTGTTCCATCATGTTGATGTCCAGTTGAAGACGAAGTTGTTGAGTATGCAAAAGCATTTACTAATTGAGTGTATTCGTCATTAAACAAAGCTGCAGTAATGGTATCGCCATCACTAAATGAACTCTGCCTTGTATACGTTAAAGTCATCTATTTATCTCCTACCTGATGGTTCATAATTTATATATAATCCGTTAATTCTGTATGATCCGTTTTGATCATCACTAAATATTCTAAATTTTGCAGTATTTCCACTTCCTTGTACTGCTTGTCTAGTCATTGGGGTTGCAGCAGCACCGAAAACACTTGTATTAAAAATTCCTGATCCAAATATTGCAGGACTAGGAATCGAAGTTAATGTATAATCTCCTGGTTGCGGAATGTTTGTATCTTCATAATCATAGCGAACTCTCAAAGAAGGCTGTACTGTTCCTTCTGGACTTATTGATATTTTTACATATTTTAAAGTTTTTAGTGTTCCTAAATCTCCGAAATCTATATCTGGTGATTCATATTCTGCATCAATATTAGTAGCTGTTCCTGCTGGATTAAATTGATCTCCTGTATCGTGATTATATACATATCCTGTATAATCTCCATGATATATTTTTTCTACATTATCTACATCATATCCTGATGTAAAACCTTGGCTTGCTTGTATGCCTAGTAGTTCTGCCCACTCGAAACGGCTTCCTCCTTCTGGATTTATTCTTAATGTTCCTACAACTCCTTGAGATACTTTTGTTGCTGTACCAGAGCCACCATAAAATAATCTATATTGTGATTTTTTTCTAATAACTGCACTGCTAATATTATATGAATCTATACCAGCAGCAATATCTGTAAAAATAGGTACTATCTTTCTACTTAAAGAACCAAGTTCTACGTCACCAATTCTTGCTGTTCCTGCTACAGTACGAATACCATCAGGTGCTAAAAATAATAATTGTCCTCCTACTTCTTGAATACTTGCGCCATCCAAACAACCAATATTCTTAGTGATCGGTGTTACTGTAATCGTAGAAGAATTATTAATATTTTCTAATTTATAAAGACTATTTCTACAGAAAATTATTAAATTATTTCGGAAGCTTCTTAAACCAACTACTTGATCATCTAGTAAAATGCTTCCTGATCCACTAGTAGTAAAATCATCTATATCACTTGTTCCACTATAATATATAGTATTAGGTGATGTTCCTGCGCCTGCTACAACTAAATGCTTATCATGAATTACACAGAATTTAGGATATTCTGTACCGCTTACTGTTATTTCTTTTGCATAGTAGGTTCTACTACTTAATGCAGAGCCTGTACCTGTCATCTTAAAGTAGAATGGTTTGACTCCTGTACCTTTATCTGTTACAATTAACTCACCATAATCTGTAGCACCTTCAAAAATTGTAAAATCTGCTTGACCTTGTGATGTTCTTGCTGCAGCACTACGACCTGTAAATGTACTATAGTTGTCTCCGCCACCTGCAACACTAGCCATATTTATTTGTAACCAACTATCTCCGTCTTGGCTAAAATATATATTTGTTCCTGAACAAGCAATTACTCCGTCTGCATATACTTTAAGTCCTAAAATTGGGTTTGCACTATTTGGTCTTGTTCCATCTCCAAATTGGCTATATCCACTAATACGTCTATAACCACCTGTTGTAGAAACTTCAAAATTTTGCAAACGAGTAGCTTCACCTGGAGTACGAAGTAACTCCAATTGGCTTGCTACTTTATTCAAGCCTCCTTGACAAGCTAATGCAAATGGTTGTGATTGTGCCATATCGTTATGCTACTCTTACTCTATCGTCTGTCATATATTTAGGTATAGGATTTAAAAGATTGGATCTCATTTGTCTTAAACCTTTTTTATAATCATCTAATGCAAAAGCTGATGCTTGTGGATTATCTTTAAATTGCCACATATAATATCTAGCTCTTGCCAATAAAACTGTTGTATACATATCTGGAAATACAATTGCATCTCCATGTGCGCTCAATGCTGTAGGTAAATCCCAAGCAAAGTACCACACTCTATAAATCTCTTTAGGAATAGGACTTAATCCAAACTTTCTTCCGTCTGTACTTCTGAAAATAACATTGGGTTGGCCCCAATTTTGAGCATCAGCATCATCTATATTTTCTGCTTCTCGTCTAAAGTCTTTCCAATCTTCAAGTATTTTAAAAGGAAGATTCCTGCTTACATAAGGAGCAGATGCTCCACTAACTCCAATAGTTGTCAGATAAAAATCATCCCAATTAACTGCTCCGTAGTCTGTAGTTACTGCACTAGAAGCTGCCTTTAGTTCATACCAACGAGTTCCTGCTACAGTTTCAACATAGACATTTCCGTAGAACGGATCTGTTGATCCACTTTCACCTGTTGCTAAAAATGACCAACGAGGTTCTGAGCTAACTATATCGTGATATGCTCTATTTACGCAATCTTTAACGTGCTGCTGTATACCGACAGCACTTGAAAAATTTGCAGAGGTTAATACAACTTCATTTGATTCACGCAATAACTCATTTGATAATTGTAAATAAGTTGTTGCCATTGTTATTCTGCTACAGCAATCTCTTGTTGTTCGTCTGCTTCTCTATTCTGTTTGTCTTCAGAGTTTTCGTAGTAGCCTTCCATTTCTTCAATGTTTTTATATTCGGCTGTACCAACTCCTTCTCCGTATCCTATACCTTTTGGCATGATGATTAACTCCTATTATGTTTTTTGACGAGTATAATTTTTTTGATTCTTTCCATTCTTACCAAAAATTCTATCCCAGCCTGTACTATATTTTTGTTTATCTTCTTTGTTATAAAACTTAGCAGATAAACCTAATTTTCTGTTGCCTTTCTTCTTATTCTTTAAGATTAAAGGTCTTTGTTCTGTTCCTACTTGTGGCATATATTCTCTCTTTTAAGTATGGGGAAAGTAAACTTTTAAATTTCTTTCCCACATACCATTTTGCTTTAAACTTCTATTATGAAGTGTCAACTAAATAGAAAGCTGCGACTATAGCTTCACTACGAAGAACATTTGCACCATAAACGTGCAAACCTCTTACGATGTCACCAAAACTGGACGGATCACGAAGAACCTCAGTTTGTGTGATAGCTTGGGCTGTAGCCGTAGAACTAATATGTCCAGCAATACATTTGCCTGTCGCATTTGACGTTGCAGCAATATTATTGGATTTATACATATTAAAACCACGTAGTTTTCCACTTGATACTAAGCCGTTGCGAAGCGAACCCATTCCTGCGTTGTAGTCTACTGACATGAGTTTAGAACCAGATGCTGATAACTCTTCATAAAAATTAGGAAGAGCACAAAACCATCTACCTTCTTCAGGGATGTCTTGATCATCTAGTAAACGTGCCATTCTTGCCATGAGGTTTAGGGCATCAACACCAGTTCCATCAGCACCCAGCAAATCAACAGAGTTGGTTGCATGAGTCATGCTAGAATCAGTACTTGAACTATCCGAACCGATCACATGATCAGGTGAGGAAGTAGATGCGCCACTAAACATTTCAGCAATTACGCCTGCATCAAATGCATCTTTCAATGCATAAGCAGCAGCACTAGAGGCTGCTTCTTTCCAATTCACGTGAGACATTGATTTCTCAATATCATCAACTTTGAATTTGAAGGCGTTAGCTACATCAACAGTTAGGGTTTCTTCGGCATCAGTCAACTTTGTTTGCGTTATGTCAGCACCACGTTCATACTGATAAACAGTAATCGTTGGTTCTTTGATAATACGTACAGTATCTCCGAAAGCGGAAATCTCACCAGAATAATCGGTGTTCGTAATTGCTTCTACAACCGAGGCTTTTCTAAAAAAGTTAAGTACCTTCTTGGAATAAACCTTCGGCATAAAGAATGCATTAGTCTGTCCACTTACGGAGTTCGCAAAGTTGGCATCAGTATCAGTTGACGGCTCAAATAGAGCGTCTGATTGATTATAAGCCATTTTATTTACCTTTAATTGTTAAAGATTAATATTAAACACGCACTCTACCTTCTTCTACAGCACGATCTATCTCGGATTCGAGACGATCATACTCATCCATAGGTAAAGCAGCGATCTCCTCTTGAGTCCATATTTTAGGCTGTCCTAGATTGGTATCTACTGTTGTAGTCTTCGTAGAAACCATGTCAGCAGCCTTTGAGTTGGAACTCATATTAGACTTCCTTTGAGTCTGTTTGTTCTGTGATCCTGCACCTATTAATCCCATATCCTGTTTAAATAAATCAATTGCTCGACTTGCTAAACCGACATTATGTGGATTATTATAAACCCATGCTTGAATATCTTCTTGTTGTGATTTTGCCCAATCGTGAAATTCATCACTATCTCGAATAGCTGCAAAATCAGGATGTTTATTCAACAAATCAGACTCTGCTTCTCTTCTTATGGCTGCTGATTCACGTTCTTGTAAAACACTCAACTGAGATTGTAACTCTTCAGTCTTGGCTTCACTCTGTAAATGTGAAACAGTTTCAACAACATCGTAAACATCTGGATACCGAGCTTTAAAATCTTCGAGTTCTTCTAAAGTTTTAGGAGCTTTATACTCAGGTCGTGAAGCAGTTGCTTCATTTATAAGTTCTTGCTCTCTACTTCTAAACTCGTTTAGCTTAGAATCGTAATGCTTTTTCAAGTCATCGTACCTTTTTTTATAGTTAGGTCTTGTATAAGGTTTTGCTTTCTGTGCTTTTGGTCTTTCTTGTTGGTCGCTCTCTTCCTCTTCTTGTTGAGCAGGTTGAGGTGCAACAAATAAACTATCAGCAGTTTCAACACCACCTGTAGGCATAACATCATCCGTATGCCATGATTTTTTCAAGTTATACGGATTAGGTACTGGTCTATTTTCTTGTGCTTCTTCACTAGAAGCAACATTTTCATTATCAGTCATTTTTTTACTCTCCTTCCTTCGGGCTTGTTTCTTATTTAAAGGTCGCTTATTCCGAGAACGTCTTCTTTATAAGGGCTTGTATAAAACAAGGTAGCTCTAAAAGGTCTTTACTTTTTTAAGTTATGTAGAGTGCTGCTTGACTATAGCAGGTCGCTCTACGATTAATTAACTAGCGAACAGGCTCATTCGAGGATTTAAAATATCTGCATTCGCCTTTGCTCTCTTTGAAACTTCACTTTCAGGCAATATTCTGCCTGTAGGTAAAACTTTCTCGGAGACTATAGGCTGAACTGCTTCTTCTTCTACATCTTCTTCCTGAACATATCCACCAGCTTGTTCTGTTCGTCTTTCTTCTTCTTGGTCAGCTTCCGTTTCGGCTACTTCCATTAAACCTTGTAGGTTATCTGGACCGATTTGGTTAGCTGCTTTAGAAGTCATAACGAACTCTCCATCCGATAACCTTGCGGGTATCGAATCGGAAACGGCTGATCCTGGACCTTCAACAAGTCCAGAACCTGCAAATTCAGATGCCGTTTCGACAACCTTATCGAAGATCATGCTTAATTGATCATCTCCGCTAAGTCTGTCCAAAAGGTACTGTTCTTCTTCTTCATCTAGTGCTTCATCAATTATGAAATCTACATAATTACCTTCCATTTCTTCGTCTGGAAGCATTGTTTCTATTGGTTCTTCCTCAATTTCTAAAGGAATTGTCTCTTCTTCTGGCATTAATTCACCCATTTGTTCATTTATTATTTCTCCACCTTCTTGACTTCCTTTTCTATATACTTTTGGCATTTCTTCTTCTAATGGATTTGCACCAACATCTTCACCAGTAGGATCTTCTTGTTGCTTTGCGCTCTCTATAGCTTTTATATTTTCTATTGTTTCATTTATATCTGATAATACATCCTCTTTACTTTTTTCTTCAAATTCAAAAGTACTTAGAGATATAGCTATAGCATCTTCATGTTTATTCTGTTCCAAATCTCTCATAAACCAACCTTCAGCACCAGCAGAAATGTTGTATTGAGCAGCCTTATTTATTAATTCTTGATAATCAGGTTCTTCATAATCAGGTTGTGTACCCTCATTAAGTTGTTCTCTTCCTAACAAATTAGGAATTGTCATTGTTTTTTTTGGTTTAGGTTTATAAAGATAAGAAGGGTTATATCCAAAATCTAACGGATTTTTTACATCGGTTTTTTTAACATTTTTATATAAGCTTGGTAATAAATTACTTATTATAGCTTTAATTCCTGTAGCCATTTATTTTTCCTCTTTTCTATCTAGTGCTTCTTGCACCGTTTCTTTAAGCTGTTCCAACCGTACCAGAGAATTGATCTTCCCCTGGCAACGGAACATTTCCTGTTCCGATGTTGCCACCACCAGTGCCTGTAACTCCAAGAGCTTGAGGTTGTTCAGGTGTTCCTTGAGGGCCTCCCATAGCTGGCGGTTGTTCGCCAACGGCTTGAGTTTCTGTGCCAGTTTCTTGTCCAACATTTTGTTGCATTCCTATAATTTTTGCCATAATAGCTGCTTCCTCTGGATCATTAAGTATCTCATCGGGATCAAGATCCAAACTATAGGCAAGTTCACTAATTAATTTAGAAATCTTAACAAATGGAGCAATAGCTGGATTTTGTACAGTCTGTAAGAAAGTAGTCAATCTCTGACTTCTTACTTCTTTCTGCATCAAGCTATTTGTTCCCATTGCTTTAACTTCTAAATCACCCACGATTCCTAACTTTCCTTCCATAAATTGCATATTCCATTGGAAGTATGCTTCACCTAAAGGCTTGAGTAAGAAATCATCTAAATTCTTTACGACAGTTTTTATATTTAAACTAGCTGCACCAAGTAACATTGACATACCAGATGCTGTTCTTGTCATACTTTGCACACCTGTTTGTCCATGTGAGTATGAAGGAATACCTGTCTGTTCATCTGCAAGCTGTCTAAATCTATCAAACATCATCATATTCTCAGGCGCAGTATTCGGAAACTTTAATCCATGTACTGCTTGTCCTGGCATTCCAGCTTGTCTTCGGAATATCTTTCCTGGATATATTTCCATTGATTGTCCACCAACGAGTGCAGATTCATCTACATCAAAAACTAATGATCCTGCTAATGCAAGATTATCAATAGCCATTCTTGCATGACCATTCATCACTTGTTGTGAATCATCCATATTCTCTGCAACACCTATACCAAAGAAGTTATACGGATTTCGTTCATAAGGAAACGAATGATAAGGAATTCTATTGGGTGTAAACGGATTTACAACTGCGCGAAGAAGTTTTCCATTACATATCCAAGCATTAATTTGTAATTCATCAAGATCGTCTATATTCTCAGGTACATCAATTTGAGCTTCTCGTAAATACTCAGCATCCATAATTCCCCAATATTCCAAGACTTCGTATTTATCTGAACCATATTCTTCGTTACTATCTTCTTCTTTTAATTGAGTATCATAGTATTTGCTTTCATAATTTGCACCCATCATAAGACAATCACGAATTGCATCATTATCAAAGTAAGGCATCTTGCGCAAAGATCTTAGTTGACTTTTATTTAGTTTGTGTCTATGGAATATATATTCACATTCTTCAATATTAGTTGCCGAAGGATCAGGAAAGAAATCCCAAAGACTTACAAATTCTATTCTAGGAACTCTTACATCTATTGGTTTATATTCTCTTTCGCCTGTTTCTTCATTTTCATCCCAACGATTCAAAGTTTTATTAAAATTAAATGGTCCTTTAACTATTCCTGTACCCAATAAGGCTGCCTCAAGAAGTGCATTTCTAATCTCAGATGAACCTTTAGACTCATCAATTTGATCATGGATTAATTTCTCCATTCGTCTTGCTGCCTTTTGAGCAGGTTTAATTTCAGGAAGTTCAGGAATAGGAGATAAACCAGCTACCAAAAACTGCGATGCTTCTTCTTCTATAAACTTTCCATTTGTAAATGTTGCACCTGGTTTTAAAGTTTTTCCGTCTCCTTCGTATCCAACATCAAAAGGATTTTCTTCAACAACAGGTTCTTCTTCTTCCAGTTCAGGAGGAGTAGTTTCAATTCCTGGAACTGGATTCTGTATGTCTAAATGCGCAAACTCAGAAACTCCTTCAGGCATTTTTGTTTCTGAGATTCCTATAGGGAATTTACCACCTGTACCAAAGACAACATCTACAAGTTGTCCGAAAGCTGCCAATACTTTTGTTTTAGTAATTTTGACAAATATTTTAGATTTTTCGGATTCTCTAAATTTTATTTTTTTATCGTATAAGCCTCTATAATTTCGATAAGCAGCTAACCATCTTGATTCATTAGGTATTCGTGCTGTTTCTGCATTTGTAAAACGCTTTTGTATTGTTCCAACTAATGTTAGTTTTTGAGCTTCTTCTAATACAAGGCTTTTACCTTGTTCTCCTGTAACATCTTCAAAAAAGATATTATCAGAATTTTCTAAGAAAGTGTTTTCGTTTTTGTTTTCTTGTTCTGCCATTCTTTTTTTTAATACCCAAACTCAGGATCTACTGGTTTATATATTGATTCTCGTTTTAAGTTTCGCATCCTCTCAAGAGGATCAGTAATTCTTGGTCTACTCATAATAAGATAACGTAAAGCATCGTATGCATGATCTGATGCATTCGTGTCTACGTCTTCAGGTCTAGTTTTACTCAACGGAATACTTTGAAGTTCGCGTATCAGGTTAGGACATGTATTAAATATTTGTAATCGTGGTCTACCGCTTTGCTGCAACTTTAAGTATTCGTGTATTTGTATTTTACCCTGTATTCTATTTTTATCTGCTCTTCTGAGCTTATGACCTAACTGTTGAAGTGTCTCACCAACAGTCGGTCCAGTAGTTCCTGTCCTAGCCCAAGCAGCCGTATCTAAGACTCCTTGAACTGAAAACGGATCTTCTATCTCCATTTCTGTTATTATACGACCTAAATCAAGTCCTGTCAAGTTTTTTCTATATAATTCTCTGTAAATTACTAGAGTTCCATCACTTCTATCAACTGATCCCCACAGACAACAACTCTCTGAAGCATAACCGTAATCTATTCCTTTGACTCGTTCCCATGTTATAGGAAGGTAAAAAGGAGAAACAATATGTACTTTTGGATCAAACTCAACAAATGCAGCACCTTCCGCTACATCCCAATTTCCCTCTAATAATTGTCTTCTCTGAACTGGCGGAAGCGCTTTAAGCATTTGTTCGTATCTACCATCTAGAGCAAGATACGGATTATCCTCCAACCTAGCTGGTATAAACTTACGTGAAAGTCCATCTTTTCCAATAAAAGAATTGTTCGGATCTATAGGATCTACATACCTTTTTTTAACCCATTGTGCGCCCACACCACCTGGATTAGCAGTACAACGAAGATAAGTTTCTATACTTGAGTCCGTTGTTCGCAACCTAGAAGCAAGATAATTCCAACCGAACTCAGTAGGAAGATGAGTAATTTCATCAAAACCTATCCAAGAATATGCTTGTCCTTGATAGCGATAAACATCTGCATCTCGTTCCAAAAAGCCAAACTCTATTTTAGCTCCGCTTGGAAAGTTCCATAGCTTTTCAACTTCACGAAACTTACATCCTGGATAAGCTTGCGGATAAAGTTCACGAGATTTATCAATTAGTTCTCGTAATTCTGGCATAGATCTTCTTAAAATCAACGCTCTGTGCGCTTTCTTGTGCGCATAGCGCAACGGATCTACTAGCATTGCATAGGACTTACCACCACCTGCAGCACCTCCGTAAAGAACATCTTTTTCTGGTGCTGCCAAGAACTCTGTCTGTGGTCCTTCATTAGGATGAAAGACTACGTTTTCTTGTTTTATTTGAGCTTGTACTGTAGGAGGAAGAGAATCTAAATCAGTATCTGATACAATTTTGTTGTCTGTCTTAGTATCAATTTTATTTAATACTTTCTTTTGTTTTTTTAAAGAACTTTTTTGATTGTGGATTTGCGCTTGTAGTTTCTTTATTCTCTTTTCTTTTGCTTTTACAGAACGTCTAGCACTTATTTTTGCTTTAGTCTTACTATGATAATTATAGTTACTTTTAGATCCTTTAGGTCTACCTGCCTTTTTCTTTTTAGACTGTGGTGAATCCGAGTCTTTCTGGTCTTGTTCCATATTTATTATCTATAATTTTTTTTAATCCAGCAGGGCTTAGTTTTCTTCCTGTGTAGTCTTCTAACCAGTAACAACCATCACGCAAAGAAATCTCTTCATTTACAATCATTTCTTCTACGGCTTCGAGAGCCTCAATTTGTTTTTCAACAGGTTCTAAGTAATGAGAATCTTCTTCAGAAAGTTCATATCCAAAAGGAATAGTAGAACTTGTCCGTTTTCTTAGTAATATTGTTTTTTCTAATAAGCTTTTCATACTCTTTGGAATACATTATATCCAACTATTAATCTTCCATGACATTCACATTTAAACGGAGATACCAGTTCCTCTTCTGTACTTTCGTAGTCAAAAGTAATTTCTTCGCCAATCTCAATATTTTTTATTGCTACTAAAAAAGGCGATGTAAAATTCGGAATAATTACCTTCGTGTTAGGATCACAATGATGATTTACGTGTCCACCCTCATAATGTTCTAGGTGTTTATCTCCTATTTGTATTGAAGTTCTAGTCGGATACGGAAAATAGTTTCCTTCTAGAACTAATACTATGTTTCCATTTGTAAAGTTTTCAATAGTAAAAAGACCTTGCATTCCATCTTTTATATTTTTAATTACAATTCTATCGTTCATTGTATGATACTATCCAATCAAGAAATCTTATTAAAACTTTTTTGAAAGTTAATCGTTGATAGACTATATAATAGTTATTTCTTTGTAACACTACTTTTTCTTTTTCTTGCTTCTTTTTTTCGGAACAGTTACGTAGGCTTCATTTACATCAGGAGTTGATTTATCATCTCCAACATATTGACCTTTTACATTTCTTGCACGAACCATTTCAGTTGTACAAAGAAAACGATCTTTAAACCAACTACTTAATCCATAGAACCAATAGTTTCTTTTTTTCATTTTTTCCTCCGTTTTTATAAATTAATCTTTTAAGAAAAGCTACTTCCACAGCCACAAGTCGACTTCGTATCAGGATTATTTATTTTAAAAGCTGAACTAAACGCTGATTCTTCAAAATCTATTTCTACGTTTTCTAAATAACCATAGCTAATAAAGTCTACACATAATCTAACTCCATCGGTTGCTTTAGTAATATGGTCATCCTCTTCAACTTCCTCATCGGATTGAACTCCAAATCTGTATTGAAATCCATTACAACCTCCGCCTTCAACAGCTAATCTAACTATTTCCCAAGGTTCTACAAACTCTTTTAGTTTTTGTATCGCTTTATCTGTTAGGGTTATCATTGTTTTTCTAATCTTAATATTGCACGTTCTACATCATTTAATCTTTCTATCAGATGCGGAAATCGTTCTGCTTGTTTATTTTCTATTTCAGTTATTCTTTTATCTAACTTTTTGATGTTAGCTACTAACTTTCTTGTAGTCATCCGTACTTCAAAAGTATCTTTTATTACTTCTGTCATTATCAATTCCTTACTGGTATATCCAAAGGTACTAAGTATCCTTGCATCCTTAAAAATGTCCAGTTATCACAATAATCTTCTTTTCTATAGCCTTTAGGATAAACATCACACATACATTCTTTTTGATAATCATAGACTCGATCAATACACGTAAGAAACAAACGAGTCTTTGCACTCATTTCTTGGGTACTACTGCAACCAGACAAGATAAGCAGCAATAAGATTAAGTAACATAAATATAAATGCATCAATATTTAACATCCTATATTAAAGTAGAGCCATCCACTCTTTAATTACTATTGCTGATAAGAATAATAATAATACTATCCATATCGGATTAAACTTCATCATTTCTTTTTCTCTTGCTCCCAACAATTTAAATTAGCTGCTACAGTTCGTCTTTCGCCTTCTCCGAAGAACGGATAGACCATATGTTGCATCCAAGAAGGAAACATCAATTGTCTGCCGACTATAGGTTGCAAAGATATTGATTGTGGCGGTCTTAGTTTTTCGCTATCTGATATCTGATTAAGACCATAAGTAAAAGCCAAGAAACCATCACAAGCACCTGAAGAATTGTAAAGAGTATAGTTGTCTGCTTTTCCTTTTCCTATTTCTCCTAAACTTCCTATTTGTTCAGGTACTTTAGTCCAGCATGTTGTGCTTATTCCCATTAGTGTTTTAGTTCCATGATCGTGTATTGGGTTGTAGTCTCCTTCAAAGCTATGTACTGACCATAGTTCGTCTATATCTATCGTTCTTCCTTGATGATGAATGCCTGTAATATTACCGAAAGCATTAAGATAAGAAACACCCATGCTTGTAATGAACTTGTAATAGTCTGCTAATCTTTTATCTTTATGATCCATTAGCAATTGTTCACCTTCATGGATCTGACCAACTAACGTATGCGATAAAGACTTTCTATTAGGATCTTCTTTGTATTCATCCAAGTATTCATTCAAATCATTGACTAATTTATCTGGAAGTTGACACTCAAACATTATTGCTGCTGGTAAAGTATGGATCTGTAGCCCAATATCATTATCATCATTTTCTTTAACTTCCACCTTCATTTTCCCATTCAGTTATTGGTTCTAAATCATTTTGTAATAACTCTGATGGTGATGATGATGATGATGCTTCATGCTCTATTACTTCTTTTTCAGTATTTTTAGCAGGCAAGATGAATACACCTCCGCCAGCACTATGTGTAATATCCAGTCTTTCTTTCTTTACAACACCTACTCGATCTAGAATAGCCTGCGCAGCTTGTAGTTTATTGGCTATTTGTGGCATAGGCCTGTTTGTATTCATAATTTCAACCAATTTAAAGGCCGCTTCAGGAGCGCTATTAGCCAATACATCAGTAGCAAAATCTATTATCTCATTTTTAAGAGCTTTTACTACCTGGTAGTGACTACCATTACTGTAACCTGCTAACTCTGCAGCTTGTTTTAAGTCTCCATTGGTTATAAGCAAACAATCCAAGAACTTCTCTTGTTTCTTAGTAAGTTCTTTATTTCTTTTTTGAGGTGTTAAATATGTATTTACCATTATTATATACATTATAGGACTGGTTTACAACTTTGTCAAGCTATTTTTTTAAAAAAACTACAAATAATACTTGACAAAACTCAAATCTGTACCTATACTGGAGTAACACCCCCCGCAACCCTAGCTGCAAGAAGAAGAAGAAGAAGTAGTAGTAGTAGTAGTGGTAGCATAGTAGTAATGGTAGCAATAGTAGCAATAGTAGCATAATAGTTCTTATTATTAGTTAATTGTTACATTTTACAAATTTTACAAATTTATATAAAAAGTCACCCACCAACAGAAGGATGCTGGCGGATTTTTAGATCTGGTAAACCTTTGAAAATTTGTAAAAATGTACGACCACTAGATATATATACCCCTCCCCCCCTATGGCTACCTGCCACCCCCCCTTCGACTTATGCACAGGTTTTCCACAGGCAAAAATTTATTCACAGGTTATCCACAGCTTGCAGCACCCTAGCACAAGTTACAACAAAAGTCAAATCTATTTTACAAATTTTAAAAAATAAATTTGACTTTTAAAAATTCATCAGATTTTACAAATTTTAAAAATTTTAAAATATTCCTAGTGAATTTTAAAAACTGGTAAATTGTGAAAATGTAAAATTATATAAATAAGTAGAGCTAAAAAAATTTCACCAATTTATCAATTACAACAATGAGTTAATTATTTTTTTCAAATTAATTGAGTTTGCCTATTGCTATATTGTTTCAATAGTGTACTATTATTAATAGTAGTAATAACTTTTTTATGAATAGGTGCAGTCAATGACAATACAAACAATCACAACAACAACATTAGAAGAGTTAGATAAATTTGGCGAGTCTACAAAAGAAGATACTCAAACACTAGGAGAGTATCTCCAATTTGTAATTGATAAGTATGAAGGTAAAAAACAATCACAACAATCACAACAACAACAACAACCCAATAATACAACGGAGGATAAGTAATCATCATGGCAACAATCAACAACAACACAACACAACAACAACAACCCGATAATTTCAAACATGATACTGGCGGCTTTAGACTTTCAGATTATGAAGCTAACAAGGCCAAACAAAGGTTAAGAGATAAAGGCGGTATGCTAAGTCATAAATCATCATTAAAGCATTCAAAAAAGGGTAGACGTATCTGGATAGAAAATCCAAACTTTTTAAATGATTCTGGTTTTAGTGTTGGCACTAGATACAACATAGATACTGATGACATTAAATCATATGGTTGTAATACTAAAACAGTATTTATATTAAAACTTGATGACAACGGTAAAAGAAAAGTTACTGCAACAATGAGGCGCGGCAAGCCAAGGCCTATTATTGACATTCAAAATACGAAAGTAGGCCTTGTTTTTGATAACTCGGTAGAATTCGTCAATGCCAAGTATGTTGGTAACGGTACTATCATCATTAGTGAGGCATCCTAATCATGATTTACAAAATTAGAATAACTGACACACAAACTGCAATTATTGAAATGGAGGCGGGATCACTAAAGGGTGCATTACACCTCGCAGGAATATATTTTAATAATAAAAAATCTCAGGGAAAATATAGTTCTGATGCACTCAATAGCTTAAGAGAAATTGAAGTATTGGAGGGTAAATAATATCATGATTTATTTTTTTAGTTTTATTGCCGTTGGCCTTCTTATTAGTGGATTTATGGCAACATGCAAATAATTAAACTACTCATAAAAGTAATAATACGTATATTGCCAAAAGTATTATATTATCATTATTTCACAAGTTACTATTGTGAATTTTCATTAACTGCGGGTGAATGGCGAAAACTAGAAATTAATTTTCCTAGACTGTATTCACTAATTCTTAATTATTGAGGTATAACAATTATGGATGGTTTAGTATTTGGAATTATGGATAACGCCATATTATTGGCGGGTGCTTATACTGGATTTAGTATTGATGAGAAATTAGGCGGTAATGGCCGCATTGGTGGCATTTTAGGAGCTGGATTAGGTAATACAATTTCGGATGGATTAGGAGCTTTAATTGATCCAACAATGTCTGGATTTTTCCTTGGCATTGTGTTGGGTTGTTTAATCCCAATGTTAGCAATACCTGTAATTGAAAAAATCAAAAATGTTAGAGAGCTAAAAAAGAAAAAAGAAGAACGGTTAAAGAAAAAAGAAGAATTATTAAAATGGACTAATATTGTTTTTAAAGAAATTAAAGAAGAGAGGAAACAAAATGATTAGGTATAATAAAAAATCAGTAGATAAGGGAATACAATCTAACAATAGATTCAATAAAAAAATAGGTAAAAAAGAAACTAGATTAATTCATGCACTATTAAAGGGAAGGCAAAAAAACAATGTTTAATTTTGATACTCAAAAACAATTAAAAGAACATTTAAGAACCGTTTACGGTGTTAATACTATCCTTAGTGGTGCAACCGTTAATAAAAAGATAGAGAAAAATATAACTAAGGCCAAAGTATTGACTAACATTCTTTATCTATTACCTGAGAAACAAGCGCCATTAACAATAGCTGCAAAATATCCAGAATTAATGAAGTTTGAAGTATTCAAAAAAATGCTTTCATCTATTAACTTTTGTCTATTCGCAGGTTCATGCACTAACTACTGTTTAAATGGTTCTGGTAATCCTGCTTATCTTAAACCCAAGTATGAAGCCAGACTAAATAGGTCTAAACTATACATATTCAATAGTGAATTGTTTATGCAGGTTCTATTCATAGAATCAATAAAGCATTATCGCCAATTCCTGGCATCATATAAAGATAGAAATTACCTTTGTGGGTTGCGATTAAACGGTACATCAGATTTACTTTTTGAAAAAAGTAACTACTTTCATTGTAAGCATAATGTAATTGTAAATGATTCATTGTCTAATCTGATTTATAAATTAACCAACATCAGAATCAAAACAAAAAATTACTCTACAATTTTTGAAGCATTCAAACAAAATGATATAGATATAAATGTTTATGACTATACGAAACATCATAAAAGAAACATTAAGAACCTTGACAACTATCATTTAACATACAGTTATGATCCCAAAAATATTAAGCATTTAAACAAAATTAAAAACCTTAATATAGCAGTAGCATTTTCAAGGGATTCTATAATTAATAATGAGTTACCTAAACATCATAAAATCAATAACATAAAATTAAAGGTTGTTGATGGAGACAACCACGATTTTAGGCCATTCGATGATAAAGACTATCAAGGGATTAAAGTAATAGGATTAAAAGAAAAAAGAATTACCGATAAGGTACAAGTTTCAAAACAAACCTTAGAGGATAGAGCATTTTTTCTAGATGCTAATTATGATTTATAAAAATATTTCTATTCCTGGCAACAATGAAACAATGATGCTAATCACCAATAAAACACTATTTAGAGGGATGCTAGGGTATTACTCTATGTCTAAAAGTGTCTCAGATTGGCTATATTTAGCTCTAAATTTTAATTTTATAGCAATATCTGGCTATTTTGAGAATTTTACAATTAATAAATTAATAATAAGAGAGGAATTATAATAATGAATAATCAAGATTATAAAGCTATAGCAGAGATAATTAATAACAACATGTTAGATAAATCCAACGTCTTTTTTTGGAGTTTGTACATTGACTTAATTGGATATTTTGAAAAAGATGATCCAAATTTTAATAAACTTCAAAGGAATTTCTTTTTTAAACAATGTTATAAGAAATTTTTAAAAGAGGATGTAAAAATAGCGGCCTTAACCGAGGAAGAATTAGAGTATAAAAATAATGAGAATTAAACTAATAGAGAAAAAACAAAAACGCAGATATAAGCACTCAGATTTTACGCCCAACTTACATTTTGTTTTATTCCTGGCACTATCGCCATTAATTATTCTTATAGGTTTATTACTAGTTGCATGGTTGGCCTAATTTTTAGGCCTTCATGACCTTATTAATACCTAAGTATCCTAAACATAAAACAATCGTTAATATGAGCCATTTTGGAGGTTCTATGTTGTGTTAATTAATTAATAGATAAATAGAGGAGAAAAATTGTAAAAATTTTTAAAGCAATTTTAATATTAGCCTATTCCTGGACTTATAATAGTTATAGGGTTGTCAGTTTGGCTATGCATAAATCCTGGCCAATTATTACTATCATCATAAATAGACCTGTCGGAGCGCAAACCAACATTGTTAGAGCTAGTTCCTGGGAGATATAGAAAATATATATATATCCTTACGGTTTTATGATATAATCTGGTAACATGGTTAAATACAACAACAACAATGGCAACAAGAACTAAAAAAGAAGAAGGAGAAAAATAGTGGCCTACATAACAGCAGAAGAAACAAAGCAGATAAGAAACAAACTAAAAGAAGAGTTACCCAATTTAAAATTTAGTGTCCGTAAAGGAGCAGGTAGCTATTCAGTCAATGTTTCTATCGTTAAAGGTGATGTTGATTTTAGAGATATAAGATGGTATGGCAGAAGAGGAAACGACAACTACCACATTCCTATCAACCAATTTCATTTATATCAATACAAAGAGCATGAAGAATTGTTTGAAAAGGTTATGAACATTATTAAAACTGCTCCAGATAGAAAATGGTTCGATCATAGCAATTCACAAATTGATTATTTTTGTACTGCTTACTATATCGACTTGTCTGTAGGCAGATGGAACAAACCTTACGACTACATAGCAGGAGCATGAACATGAGATACGATTTTAAAGTCAAAGCAGATGCAAAAGGAAAGTTTTTTCTTGCAGAACTAAGAGAAAACCTTAACAGGAACAAATGTTATTTGAGAGTGAGAGCTAACGGTAACAGAGCAGAACATGCCATTGCAGATGGTTTAGGTGCTAGAGGTTACGATCAAGACTTACCTATCCGCTACGCTACAGAATACAGAGTTTATTTAATAGAAAAAAGGGAGCTAGTAGTATGAGTAACCTACATAATGCAATGGCTTTGGAAAATCTATACGAAAGAGCCATCGAAGACGATAAAAAAGGTTTGATAGATGATGATGAGATCAATCGAATAGCTTTTGAAACAGGCCTACACGCAGATGATGATCGAGATTATATCTTGCAGAAGATAGCTGAAGATCGTTTTGAATTATACGATAGCGCACCTAACCAAGATCCAACCTTAAAAGAACTAGAGGCCAGGATATGTGCTTGTGGTGAGCTTATCGAGAAGTGTCCTGATGCTTACGAGCATATGACACAAGGAGTTTAAACACATGGATAATTTTGACAACCTAGTAGATCAAGCTTACCAAGATAGAGAGCCTATTAAGGATAGAGGTAACAACTCGAATCTAAAGCGAATTGAAAAGATTGAAAAAGAATTGTTAGAAGAGAAACTTCTAAGAATAGTAAATGAATTTAACTTAACGAAGCGAGGATAAACGTATGGAAAATTATGTACTAGCACTCTTATTTAGAGGAAGCGGAATTGCTCTGGCATATGCAGGCCTTTACTTACTAATAGAAACTGCCAGGAATGTTCCAGAACTAATGTATCTCTTTACACCTATATTTGGAACAGTTGCACTAGTGATTGGTGTATTTGCTGTCATTTGGGATGGTTGGAAACCATGAAAACAAACATCTCAATCGAAATAGACGATGATCAAAGATTAAACCTTGGACAGAAATATCACAACACAACAAAAGCAAAGAAGATGATTTCTAGAAAAGAACTTACCGAAGTTGTAAGATACTTTGTTCTCCAGTTACTAAAGAATCCAACTACCACAAGAAAAACTATAGATGAGTTTACTTCTACATCGAAAGGAATGAAATTCTTTTTCAACGAGATTCAAGTTAGCGAAGAAACCTACGATGATGGTATCGAACAATGGCTTGCGGATAAGAAAGAATGAATGTACTGAGCTTGTTTGACGGTATGAGCTGCGGTCAACAAGCACTAGATCGTTTAGGTGTGAATGTAGACAACTACTTTGCATCCGAGATAGACAAGTACGCTATAAAGATCACACAAAAGAACTACCCTAACACGATACAGTTAGGTGATGTTTGTGATATAAAAGCAGAAGACTTACCAAAAATAGATTTGATATTGGCAGGTTCACCATGTCAAGGATTTAGTTTTGCAAGTCAATCCAAGTTGGCCTTTGACGATCCTAGATCAGCATTGTTTTTCGAGTTTATTAGGTTGCTAAAAGAGTGCAAGCCTAAATATTTCTTATTGGAAAATGTACGCATGAAAAAGGAATATCTCGATGTGATTACGCAGCAAGTATCTGAGTGTTATCCAGAACAAGGTGACATTCCTGGACAAGCTAATTTTTTTGATGCTGCTCGAAGAATTGAACCAATCTTTATTAATAGCGCATTAGTAAGCGCACAAAACAGACAACGATACTATTGGACTAATATTCCTGGCATCGAACAACCAGAAGATAGAGGCCTGATTCTAAAGGATGTTCTCGAAGATGGTTTTGATAGCGAAAGAGATAAGAGCTATTGTTTGGATGCTAATTATTACAAAGGAACTAATGTCAGAGGGTACTTCAAAAAGAAAAGAAGACAATTGGTAGTCAAGGCCATGACCGAAAGAAGAACAGAAGAAGCAAAAAGAATTAGAAAAGAACACATGAAAAAAACTGGAAAGGATTGGTCACCACGTAGAGGTAAAGAATTAGTACCTAGAGCAGATAACAAAGCTAACTGTTTGACTACATCAATGACCAAAGAACATATATTAGAGATCATCGAAGATAAAGAACTTTACTGGCGTAAGCTCACACCTTTAGAATGTGAAAGACTCCAAACAGTAGAGGATAACTTCACCGAGGGAGTATCAAACACACAACGATATAAGATGTTAGGAAATGGATGGACAATTGAAGTTATTTGTCACATACTGAATATCCTGGCCAAAGATAACAAATAGCTGTTATTTCAAGGTGTTTTATGGTATAATTAGCCTCATGTATTTAAAATTGAAAAAGGTTTGTCACAGAAGAGGAAGACAAGTAATTCTTTCCTGCACTCTACCAGAGGAGGCCACTTCTATATGAAAGCCACTCTGCGTGATAAACGAGTATAGAACAGATCCTTTTTCTCTTTTTGAAATACTATCATCATATGACAAGCGAGGTAAAATAAGATGGCAACAGTAAATGGTAAAGCAATGTGGGCAAGTGTAACAACTCCACAAACAAGATTCGAGCCTCACAACTACACAATAACTGTGGTGGTTGATGAGGAACAAGCTTCTCAGTTTGAAGCAGACGGTTACTCAGTTCGGGAAACTGACGATGGTAAAGTCGTAGTAATGAAAAGACGTTACGAAAGAAACGATGGAACAATCAATCCAGTTCCTATTTGTGTTGACAAAGACAAAGAACCTTTTACTGATAGAATCGGCAATGGTTCTGATGTCGTTGTTCAATACAGAGGATACGAGAATCAATTTGGCAAATTCCTGGAACTTCAAGGAGTCCAAGTTGTAGAACTCGTTGAGTATGATCCTTTGCCTGATGATGGCGAAGAATTTTAATTTTAACTATAGGTAAAATATAAAATGAAAGAAGAAGTACAGAACCCAAAGCCTTTCATCACTATTGATGATGTGCAAATAAATGTTGAAGACTTACCTGAAGATGGTCAAGCTATCTTTGGTAGAATTCAACGCTTGAACCAAAAGAAAGTAAATCTTGTATTAGACTTGGAAGAAGTCAACGCAGGATTAACCTCTTTTACGAGCAGTATTATTAGTATTGTCAATGCTGATGCAGGTGTAGAAGACGAAGAAGAAGCAGATGTTCCAGACATCGAAGAAACTGATGCGTTTCCGCCTGAAGAAGACTGAGTGAATTGAATCACACCTTGATTTCTGACTCATCAAGTTTTAAAGCTATAAATAACAAGCAACCGTAATATTCTTTTGCGTTCTTGTTATGCCTTTGCTTGATGAAGTCTACAGGTAAGAAGTACCTATGGTTAGGGTGGTTAAGGTAAACTTCGGTTGGATGTGGTAGGTTAAGAGTTTTTAACATTGGGGAGAGCAAACACAATGAAAGAAAAAAAAGAAAATGGTTTTGTGCAAACACATTTGGAATGTCCTTCATGTGGACATAAAAAATGTTATGCAATAAACGCAGACGGTTCAGGATATTGTTTCAGTTGTGGTTTCCGCAAGAAACATGAAAAGGGAATTGTCTATGACCTTGAGAAAGAAATAATTGACCTTGAGAAAGAAATAATTCATCTTGCTGCAAATCCTGGCCAACAACCAATGAGCAACAATGATATTGTATCAACCTATTCAGCACTAACCGACAGAAAAATATCTGAGAAAACTGCTCGTAAGTACGGAGTGAAAGTTATTCAGTCTGGAAACGGAGCAGTTTCTAAACATTTATATCCTTACTACGATGATAACGGTGAAAGAGTTTCTACAAAAACAAGGCACGTTAGCACCAAGAAATTTTCTTGGGAAGGAACACAAAGAGACATAGGTTTGTTTGGTGAACAGTTATTCAAAAAAAGTAAATATTTAACTATCACCGAGGGTGAATGTGATGCGATGGCTGCTTACGAATTAATGGGAAGTAAGTGGTCTGCGGTTTCTATAAGGCATGGTGCAGGTAATGCAGAACAAGACATTAAGAATAGCCTTGAATTTGTAGAAGGGTTTGATAATGTAATAATTTGTTTTGACAATGACAAACAAGGAAAGCAAGCATCAAAGAAAGTAGCTAGGTTACTAAGACCAGGAAAAGCAAAAATAATGCGGCTTCCTGATGGGTTTAACGATCCAAACGATATGCTTAAAGCAAATGCACACAAGAAATTTTTGGATTGTTTTTGGGCAGCAAAGATTTATACTCCAACTGGAGTCCTGAATATTTCTGAGAAACGAGAGCAGTTTCACAACAGGGAAAAGAGAGATACTGTTCCTTTTCCTTGGGAGGGCTTGAACAAGAAGCTATATGGATTACAACAAGGAAGTTTACTAACTTTTACAGGTGGCACAGGTTTAGGTAAGTCTAGCGTTACTCGTGAGTTAGAGCATTGGCTTATTACAACAACCAAAGACAACGTAGGTGTTATATCTTTAGAAGAGGATTGGAGAAGAACAGTAGATGGAATTTTATCTATTGAAGCTAATGCAAGGTTGTATATAGATCAAGTAAGAGACGGATATTCCAAAGAAGAAATAAATAGTTTTTTTGATGTGCTGACCGATGAAGATGGTGAAAATAAATTATGGATTCATGCACATTTCGGAACAAGTGACATAGAAGAAATATTTTCTAAGCTTAGATTTATGATTATAGGATGTAATTGCAAATGGATTATCATAGATCACTTACATATGTTGGTTAGCTCAGTAACAGAAGGCGATGAACGTAGAGCTATTGATGCGATCATGACCAGACTAAGAAGTATTGTCGAAGAAACTGGAGTAGGGATTATTTTAGTATCTCATCTAAGAAGAGTTATGGGTAATAAAGGACACGAAGACGGCATTCAAGTTAATCTGAGCCATTTAAGAGGCAGTCAAGGCATAGCACAATTAAGTGATTGTGTCATTGCTTTAGAAAGAAACCAACAATCAGATGATCCAGAAGAATCTAATACTACAGTATTAAGAGTTTTGAAATCCAGATACACAGGTGACGTAGGATATGCAACCAGCTTATTCTATGATAAGCATACTGGCCGCTTGTCTGAGCTGGAATTAGATTCTTTTGCAAAAGAAACGGAACAACCAGTATGGACTTAATATTTGACATAGAAACTGACGATCTTAAAGCAACAAAGATTTGGTGCATTGTGGCTCAAGATTCTGACTCTGGCAAGATTTATATGTTTGCTCCTCACCAGTTGGAGTCAGGTCTTGAGTTACTTCAAAAAGCAGACAGATTAATAGGACACAACATAATAGGGTTTGATATTCCTGTTATCAAAAAATTGCATGGTGTGGATCTGTCTGATAAAGAACTTGTAGATACACTTGTTATGTCAAGGTTGTTTAATCCAGTTCGTGAGGGTGGACACAGTTTAGAAATGTGGGGTTATCGTTTGAAATATCCTAAGAAAAATTTTGATGATTACAAAAATTATTCAAGTGAAATGTTGGATTACTGTAGAAGGGATGTCCAGTTAAATGCTTTGGTGTTACGAAAATTAACAAAAGAAGGAAGTGGTTTCTCTAAAGAAAGTGTAGAACTTGAACAAGAGGTGTCAAAAATATTAAAAGAACAAGAAGAGAATGGTTTCTTATTTAATGAACGAGAAGCTGAGATATTGTTAGCAGAATTAAGAGAAAAAATGCAAGCAACTGAAGAAGAAGTTCACAAAGTTTTTAAACCTAGATGGGTAGATGATAAGGAAGTAAGACCTTATATAAAGAAAGACGGCACTCTCTCTAAGAGAGGAATGACAGACGAAGAATATAAAAAAGTATTTGCACATCAAATTTATGTACCTTTTATGAGAAGAAAACTTCAAGAATTTAATCTTGGTTCTCGTAAACAAATAGGTGAATATCTTAAAACTTTTGGTTGGAAGCCTAAGAAGTTTACTCCTACAGGACAACCAAGAGTAGACGAAAAGATTTTAAGCAGAATAAAGAACATACCAGAAGCACAACTAATCGCTGAGTATTTACTGCTTCAAAAAAGAATAGCACACATAGCTTCCTGGACAGAAGCTGTAGAAGATGATGGTCGAGTGCATGGTTTTGTTATACCTAACGGTACGATTACAGGTCGTATGGCACATAGAGCGCCTAACATGGCACAAGTTCCATCAGTTAAGAGTCCTTATGGTGTGGAATGTAGATCCTGTTGGATCGTACCAAAGGGATATAAATTAATAGGTATTGATGCGAGTAGCCTTGAATTAAGAATACTTGCTCACTACATGAAAGACGAGGAATTTACAAATGAGATCATTAACGGAGACATACACACCTATAATCAAAAAATTGCAGGACTTCAATCAAGAGATCAGGCGAAGACATTCATATATGCACTCATCTACGGAGCAGCTAATAAAAGACTCGGAGAAGTGGTTGGTGGAAGCGAAAGTGACGGTAAGAGAATTAGAAAACATTTCTTTGCTAATCAGCCTGCACTTAAAAGACTTCGAGATAATGTTACAAAAGCAGCAACGAGAAGTTACATCAAAGGACTTGACGGAAGACGTATTTTTATAAGGCACATCCATGCTTCTTTGAATAGCCTACTTCAAGGTGGTGGTGCTATTGTTATGAAGAAAGCATTAGTTATACTAAATGATAAAGCTAACAAAAGAAACTTAGATTTTAAATTTGTTGCAAATATACACGATGAATGGCAAGTAGAAGTACATGAGGCTCATGCTGAATACTTTGGTAAGCTAGGTATAGAAGCAATTAAAGAAGCAGGTGAATATTACAACCTTCGGTGTCCTTTAGATGCTGAATACAAAATAGGAGATAATTGGAATGAAACACATTAAACATAAATTAGGAATAGATGGAAGACATGAAGGATATACAGCATCTTGGAAATATAGAAAAGATCCGAAGTGCAGTACTTGTGATGTGCCTTTAGTTAAAGATAAGGAAGATGATAATTACAATTGGAGACCAGCTAGGGTTGCGAGACATACCTATAAGTGTAGCTCTTGTCACAACCAAGAAAGAAGCCGTTATTACTATTTAAATAAATATAAAAATTTAAAGAATAAAGTAGAGATTTTAAATTTAGAACATCTTGCACGTTTTAATCAAATCAAAGAAGGCTTTGTATATGTATTAACTAATCCTGCTTGGAAAGGTTGGCTCAAGGTTGGTATGGCAGTCGATGCAGAAGATAGGTGTAATTCTTATCAAACAGGTAGTCCTCACAGAGACTATACAGTACAGTACAAAAGATTTTTTAAAAATCGAAGACTGGCAGAACAAACAGCACATGATCTTCTTTCTGAAATTGCTCCAGATGTAAATGGAGAATGGTTTAACGTAACAGAACATCACGCTCAAAAAATAATAGATTCGATATGAAAAACTTAAACACACTTGTAGAAGATATCTACGATAGCATAGCCGTACTCAACGATGGTACAGCATTAGATGTAACAGAAGAAGATATTGATAATTTCGGAAACGCAATGAAAGAAGTTTTGCGGAACTGGTCACATCCTAAAGAAAGATCAAGTAAAAATAATTTACGAATGAGCAATGTTGGAAAGCCTATGCGACAACTTTGGTATGATCTAAGATCAGAAGAAGCAGAGCAACTTCCTTTGGATTCTTCTGTGTTTATCAAGTTTTTGTATGGACACCTCCTAGAAGAAGTTGTTCTTTTGTTGGTAAAATTGGCAGGACATGACATTACTTCTGAGCAGAAAGAAGTGGATATTGATGGTGTAAAAGGACATATGGATTGTAAAATAGATGGTGAAGTTATTGATATTAAAACAGCTTCTGGTTTTGCATTTAAAAAGTTCAGAGATGGCACACTAAGAGACGATGATCCTTTCGGATATATGTCTCAACTGTCTGGATACGAAGAAGCAGAACAAACAAACGAGGGTGGTTTCCTGGCCCTAAATAAAGAAAACGGTGAACTTGCGTTGTACATTCCAGAATATTTAGATAAGCCAAATGTACGAAATAAAATTAAAAAGATTAGAAATTATTTAAAGTTTGACGAACCTCCAGATCGGTGCTATAATAGTATACCTGAAGGAAAAAAAGGAAACATGAAACTTCCTCGTGGTTGTGTCTACTGTAGGCATAAAAACACTTGTCATAAAGATGCCAACGATGGAGAAGGTCTAAGAGTTTTCAAATATTCCAACAAGCTTGTTTATCTCACGAATGTTGTAGTAGAACCTAGAGTTCCTGAGATAACAAGGTGAACGGAAGAAAATCCAAACTGTATAGAAAAACAGGCAAGCAAATCTTAGTTGATTGGTTGCGGTCTATTATACCCGATGCAGAAGAAGGCGCTAAGATAACCGTAAAAAATATTGAAGATTATTTAGCTGATCAAACTCATATATACTTGAACAGAAAGTTTCTTCTTAGTGCTTACTCTTTGAAATGGATTTATAAACGAGTCAAGAGAAATTCTGGCCTAACCTTTGACCAATTAAAAAAGGATTTAGAAAATGAGCAAAAAGGATATTAATAAAACTACAGTCGAAATTGATATTAATACAATTGATTTGGAAGAATTGTTGATAGCATTAGGAGGAGTTCTGTACGCAGGTGCAGATATACAAGAGATAGATACTCCTTTGTTATCTCGTCTAGAAGATTTAATAATAGCAGAAGTTCTTATTCGTGAAAGTGGTTTGATTGTTGCTCCCACTAAAGGGGAGACAATGCACTAATGCGCAAACCTAGAAAGAAAAGACCTACTGAGAAAGGACTCCCTAAAGGATACGATTCCAAATGGGAGTATGATCTACACCAAGAGTTATTAGACAATTGGGAACACCACAAAGGTTTGATAGAGTATTCTATTCCTCATAAGTATCATCCTGATTTTTTAAAAGTCATTGATGACAAGATAATATACCTTGAAGCTAAAGGTAGGTTTTGGGATTACCAGGAATACAATAAATATAAATGGGTTAAAGAAGTGTTGCCTGATGACTGTGAATTAGTGTTCATATTCTCTAACCCTTCTGCTCCTATGCCACAAGCAAAACGAAGAAGAGACGGCACTAAGCGAAGTCATGCAGAGTGGGCAGAGAAGAATGGATTCAGGTGGTATAGTGAAGATAGTTTTCCTAAAAAGTGGAGATAAAAATGAAAATAAAAAAATTATCTTATTTTGTATTGGGTTTTATTATAATATTTAATGGTATACTTTTTATAGATTTAGCATCTATGGCATTAAAAAATGATTTATATACTCTTAATTACTTAGGATACTTAAATCAATTTTTTGCAACAACTATAAACTCTTCTATAAAACAAACCTTTTTCAGTTTTTTATTTGTTTTCTGTGGCTTTGTTTTAATATTTAAAGGAGTGGATTATTAGATGGTAAAACTTTATTATTATAATGAAGAAGAAATGAAAAATGTTTTAAATATAAAGGAATCAAAAACAATGAAAGAAAAAGATAAGATTGATTATAAATTCAACGAAGCAAATACAATAGCACAAATAAAAAGATACGTAGATAAAACATACGAAAAACATTATGGATATGGACAGTATCAAGCAACTGATATGATTATAGATTCAAATCATGGAGAAGGTTTTTGTATAGGAAATATTATGAAGTATGCTATGAGATATGGAAAGAAACCTGATCCTGTTACTGGTGAATTAAAAAATCAAGGTGATTTATTAAAAATTATTCATTATGCCATAATAGCATTACACCTATGGACAGAGGAGTCAATAAATAGTGGAACAGATTAAACTACCAACAAACTACCAACAGTTCATACATCTTAGCAGGTATGCTCGTTGGAACGAAGACTTAAAAAGACGAGAGACTTGGCAAGAGACAGTCTCAAGATACTTTGATTTCTTTGAAGAACACTTAAAAGAAAACAATAACTATAAGCTAACTAAGAAACTAAGAGAAGAACTAGAACAAGCTGTTCTTAACTTGGAAATTATGCCAAGCATGAGAGCCTTGATGTCAGCAGGTAAAGCTTTAAAGCGAGACAATGTGGCAGGTTTTAATTGTAGTTATGTAGCTGTAGATACTCCTCGTGCATTTGACGAGACACTTTATATTTTAATGTGTGGCACAGGTGTT
>Ga0310122_10000363_pt1 | contig 29158 bp, 15 predicted proteins | sample CB6_Bottom_1051__FD_203503 | JGI IMG/M metagenome (GOLD analysis project Ga0310122, IMG submission 203503) | Marine microbial communities from Western Arctic Ocean, Canada - CB6_Bottom_1051 | ecosystem: Environmental > Aquatic > Marine > Oceanic | place: Canada: Western Arctic Ocean | collected...
TTTGAAATTGCAGAGCTTTTCTTTCAATTTTGATTTAGGAAGAGAGCCCCTGCAAAAACTTGGAAGTAAGTTTGCTTTTTCCAGAGAGATTTCATTCCCTGTTACCGCAACAATGTCTGTGGACGCGGTTTTAGGAGAGGTTGAAGCTGGAAACTTGGCAGACGTTGTCGCTAGCGACACATCCGAGTATGACGTTGGCGTGAGAATAAACGCTCCCGGGACAACTACTAGAGCTATTGAATATACCCTTAAAGGCGCGAAACTGGAATCTCAAAGCTTTACCTCCTCTATTGGAGACAATAAGTCAGTATCTCTTGAATGGGCTTCTCAGGTTGGTGGTCCTCAGGACGTCACGCATGGTATCAAGATGCAAGTTCAGGATCACGACGCTTCGTAATTTCCCCATATCTCACAATTACTCATTGTGACCTTAAAGCCCTGCCGAAAAGCGGGGCTTTTTTCTTATTTTGGTGTATATTATTTATAGGAGAAAGGCAGGTTGCAGGATAAGTATGGATGCTGATCCAAAAAGGGTAAAGGAGTTGATGTCTTTTCAAATACATCGGAATATTGTTAATTTATACAAGAGGTATTTGAATCTTCTAGAAGACGTCAGAAGAGACCATATTTCGCTACTATCCAAAGTCGAAGGGAAAACCAACAAAGAGTTTGCCAAAAGTATAGACTACTTTGACGCTGAAAAGTATAATTACTACAGAAAAAAGGTCCTAGACTCAGGAAACGAAGTATTTAGGGACATAGAAAAAACATTAGAATATTTAGAAATTAGAATCAAATGAAATGGGTACATGAATTCCAAGTAAATAGGACAAAAGAGGTCGAAATCTCCGAAACCAAGACTGGTGAAGAAGGAGAGGAAATAACGACGAAAAGAAAAGAGGAAAAGGTCATTCCCGTCGATTTCGCATTAAGAAAACCGAACAGGAAAATATATGATGATGCGGAGTTATTTTATGGAGTCACCTTATCCAAAGGCATAAAGGCTGGTCTGCTCACAAAAACACAACTAGCCAAAAGATATGATAATGATGGAGGCCCATTCTCGAATGATCAAAAAACAAAATACTCGGTTTTGATGTTGAACTCGTTCGAAAAAGAAAATGAAATTCAAAAATTTCAGCTGAATTTAGACAGCTTACCCGAAAGCGAAAAATCAGAAAAACTAACACAATCTCTTATGGAGTTAACAGAGTTAAGAGCTGAGATGAGGGATTTTGAGGTTTTTCACGCCGCTATATTCGACCAAACAGCCGAAGGTAGAGCGAAAAACATGGTGATTATGTGGTGGGTTTTAAATGTTGCCTACTGGAAGAAGGAAGAAGGAGAAGAGTTCGCGCCGCTTTTTGAGGGTTTAAATTTCGAAGATAAGTTGGATTTTTACGACGAAATGGAGGAAAAGGAAGATTCGTTTTGGGACGAAGTGATTAGTAAATTAGCTTATTTTATAGGATTTTGGTATAACGGAAAAGCTTCTACTCCAGAGGAATTTAAGCAGATCGAAAAATATTTCAACGCCGGAGTGAAAGAAAATGAAGAAGACTCGGAAGAGCCAGAAGAGCTAGAAGAGCCCAAAGAACCCGAAGATCTAGAGGATATAAATTGGAAGCCTGAAAAGCCCAAAGAACCAGAAAAGCCCAAAGAACCAGAAGAGCCCCAAAAACAAGACGACAAAGGACAGTCTGACGAGAAAAATTGAAAGACGAAATAAGCAGGCTCAGACATCTTTATAAAGATATTATCAATGGGTATTCATACGTACCAGAAGGCAAAATTTATGTAAGGCATCTCAAGGAAAAGGACGTTGGGGAAATCGAGGAGAAAAGGCTGAACCTAAAAAGGCAAGCAATGGAAGAGGGGCTTGAAGATGAAGATGAAAAAATTAAGCTTTTAATAGAAAATGAAATATGGTCGTATGAAAAAGAGAACGACATAAATAAGCTCAAAGGAGAAATCGAAACACTTCAAGAGACCAGAGGAAAACTGGTTTTAGGCAAGCAAATCAAACAAATCAAAAGCAAAATAAAGAAAAAGGAAAAGCTATATTCTGACCTAATGAACGAAAGGGTCTCTCAGGTAGGTTTCACGGCAGAAACTTACTCCGACAAAAAGATCAACGAAGAAGTAGTAAGAGTTTTATTTTCCAAAGACAAGGAACTTTCAACCCCATTTTTCTCTAAAGAGGAATTCGAAGAGTTAAGCACTCCAGATTTGGACGCCTACACCACGTTATATACATCAGTAAACTTACAATATTCGGAGAAAATAATAAAGAAAATATCGATATGTCCGTTTTTTTTGAATGCCTTTTTTGTGTGTGAGAATAATTCTAACCAGTTTTTTGGAAAACCGGTAGTAGAGCTTACCAATTATCAAATAGATGTATTTTCTTACGGAAGATATTTTAAGGGGATTATGGCTGAATGCGAAAGGCCCCCCAAGGATTTGCATGATGACCCAGAAAAACTTATTGAATATTATGAACTAGCTAGAAGATCTAAGGAAGCCAAAGAAAAGAGGCAAAGTGGAAGCAACAAACAAAGTGAATTTATGGGGTCCACTGTATTTGGAGCCTCTAAGGAAGAGCTTGTATCTATAGCGGGAGGAGAAGGAGGCGGTGGCGAATTAGTAGATTTATCTAGGGAAGTAGAAGGTTCCGGAAAGGATTTGGGTTTAAATGAGTTTCTGAAAATGCATAAGAAATAGTGTAATAGAGTTGTGTAAGGCAAAAGGCTTGATATGGCAGCTAAAGGAGATATAGGCTTAGATGTTTTCGCAACGAGACCCTCGCTGCGGAAGTTGCAAAGAGAGCTAAAGCGCTCTACTGAAACGGTAGAGATCAAGGGACTTAGCGATTCAGAAGTAAGGAAAAAATTTAAGCAGCCATTAGGTAGAATTAAAGGCGACCTTGGAGAATTCCAAAAATCCATGGACGCTTCTAATGCCCGTGTTATTGCGTTCGGGGCTTCTGTTGCTATTATTAATGGCGTAGCTAGTGCTTTTAAAGGTGCCGCAAAGGCGTCAGTTGAAGTAGAAAGCGCGCTGGCTGATATAAATGTAATACTCAATACCACTACCAAAGGTCTTCAAAAGTTTGGTAGCGAGCTTTTCGAGATAGCGAGAAATACTGGTCAAAGTTTCAAGGTGGTAGCTGAGGCGGCGGGAGAGCTTGCTAGACAGGGCTTGGGGATGGAAGACACCCTTAAAAGAACCAGTGACGCTCTTATTTTAGCCAGATTATCTGGAATGGATACAGTAGATGCTGTAAACTCCTTAACTGCTGCAGTTAACTCGTTTTCTAAATCAGCATTAACTTCTGCTGAAATAGTTAATAAATTAGCTAACGTTGACGCTGCTTTCGCCGTTAGTTCGGCGGATTTGGCGGAAGCAATTAAACGTGTCGGTAGTAGCGCCTCTTCCGCTGGAGTAAGCATGGATGAGCTTATAGCGATTGTTACTACAGCTCAACAAACAACCGCAAGAGGCGGAGCTGTTATAGGTAACAGCTTCAAAACTATATTCACAAGGCTCCAAAGACCAAAGGTTTTAGATCAATTAGAGGGTATTGGCGTAGCCACGAAAAACGCAGCGGGAGAAATGTTACCTCTAATGAGCGTTTTGAAGGGTTTGGCAGGGTCTTTTGACAAACTAGAAGATACTCAAAGGGCTCAAATAGCAGAGTTAGTTGGTGGTGTTTTTCAAGTTAACATTCTGAAAGCTGCATTATCTGATTTAGGTCAGGAATATGGCGTCTACGGAAGGGCTTTAGAAACATCCATAACATCCACAGATCAAGCTATTCTAAGAAACGAAAAGTTAAATGAAACTTTATCATCTTTAATAAACAGGACTTTGGTAAACGTTCAAAGAATTGGCGCGGAGATTGGCGATTTAGGAATGGCCCCTACGGGTAGAATGCTTTTGGAGGGAATCAACAAAAATCCAATTTTTGGGATAGAGGATTTTGATCTAAAAGAAGCGGATGGTGTTGGCGAAAAGCTTGGCGCTGGGATTGTTCGTGGATTGGGGGCTTTCATGAAAGGCCCCGGGTTAATATTGGCTGGAGCCGGATTCTTGAAGCTTTTCGGTAAATTAAGAACATTTGCTCTAGACGCATTTAAGGGTATATCAGGGCTAAATAATGAATCAAATAAAAGAAAAGCTATAGAAGAGAGAATAGGTGTTGTTTTAGCTGATAATAATAGGTTAATGCGAAACTTTACCGAGGGGACTATCACTGCTACAAAAGCCGCGGAGGAGCTCTTGCGCGCAATGGCTTCAAGAGACGTGCAGACTTCAAGAAAAAGTAGTCTCATCAGACAAACGGCCAGACAGATGAGTGACTCCTTCAACGTCGATGCCGGGATGGTTACCGTCAAAGGGACAAAGAGAAGATCCAAGGCTTTTGGGTATGTCCCGAATTTCAATAAACAAGCTGGCGAAAGACTTGAAATGCTTATGGCTGGCTACAATCCGTCAGACATAAAGAGCGCTAGAATAACGCAAACTAGAATTCATAAGGGAGATGGTACTAGTTTTTTGGGAACCATGAATTCGGCTGAGAAGAAGCGGACCACAACAAACGCATACGGACATAAAGCCACTTGGATTATCCCACCGAAAAGCTCGTCTGCGTATGGAAGATTTACCGGTAACGTTCCCAATTTTGCTGGCCTGAGAGCATTTGAAAAACTGGATACTCCAACTGGTGAGTACTGGGCGCGGATGTTAAAAAAATACGAAAACCAGCTTGATTTAAGTAAACCAGATAGTGATATCGGCGCTCGGATGCGAAAGTTAATACAAAAAGAAAAGAATTTAGATTGGAATGCGGAAATGAACCCTAAAAAAAGGGCCATCAAAAAGAATAAATGGGCGAAGGAAGAAAAGAAGCTACCGGGGATGAAATCCGGTTTTCAGGGAACACAGCTTGGTCAGTCCTTCAAAAGAATGAAAGCCCGAGAAAAATCAGGGCAAGCTTATAAAACGACTGGTTCTATACAAGAGCAAATTTTAAGTATGCTGCCGGGGCCAGAGGGAGTGAAGGCAGGGTCAAGGAGGAAAAAGCCTTTAGCTATATCGTCCGGTAGACATGAAGGAGCTCCAAAGGACATTATAGGTGGTTTAGCTACGCAGTACCAAGCTCCTCTGCGTCCCGCAAAACTCGAAAAAGCGATAAATAGTGATTTTCCTCCGTACGTGATGAAAGCAGCTTTTACGGAAGGTGTTTGGCATAAAGCGTTAAACCCAACAGAACAAGGGATTTTGAGTCAATCCCTTTCTAAAGCGGGAGGCGACAAAGCGGCCATGGGTCAGATTTACGGAAGGGTCTACGAAGCTATCATTGAAGGAATGACCAAGACCAGAGGGAAAAAGGGGAAGTTTGGGTCTGGCGCTTTGGATTATCCAGCTGGGACAGAAATAAAACAGGCATTTCATAGGCATTTTGATCCAGAGTTCTTGGCCCGGATTAAGGCAGAAGGAGGAGAGCATAAAAGCGGAGAGTTCATGTGGGATAGAAAGCAGAAAAAGCAGGGGGGGATATGGGGGAAGATGCTAACAGACCCCGGGTGGAAGAAAGGCGACAAAGATCTTGGAGGGAAAACACCGGAGAGAATAAAGCTGCCACCCGAAGGGGAGGCGCTACTAAACGAACTTGTCGCTAGCGGCCAAGTAAGAGAAAAAACTTTTTACAAAGGTTTGAAAGCAGGAGGTTTTGTCCCTAATTTTTCCAAAAAAACCGCCATGGATGCTGAGAGAAGAATGGGCGGAGATCCAATGTATTCTGATTTGCCGTTTCCGCATGTTAGAGACAAAAGAACACAAAAAAGATTTTCAGATGTATTAAGAGATCACCCCGAAGGATTGGGAGCGGCCATATCCAATTCACTGAGCGTACAAAAAAATATTCCTTCATTTGCTCCGCCAATGGGTTCCGGGATAGGCAAGTTGTTAAAGGGTCTTGGTATAAACGTTATGGGGGATGTATTGGGTGGAGCTAAGAGGGAGATTAAAGAAAGCAAGTATGGAAAAAAGGTACTTGGTACGAAATCTTTGGAAGCCGAGATCGCTGATTTAGAAGAGGAATTTGAGGGGTTTGTAAAGTCGCTTACACGACACAATAAGGAAGTTATTAAAGCTTCTCTCAATTTACAGAAATTTGAGGCAAAGACGTTTGGAGTCAAAGGAGTTTCCAAGATGGGGACAATCCCCGAGTTTGGGGATCGGACAGATAGATCATTTTTGGATAAAGAGAGGGAAAAAGCCGCCTTCTCCTCAGAGGCGGCGAAGATTACGGCCGACAAGAAGCGGCTAGATCTGGCGGCTGATAAGCTTGCGCATAGACGAAGGGCGGACAAGGCGGAAGTTATGGCGGATACAATACTAGCGAAAAAGGAAGAGTTACAAGCTAGACCCCAAGGCGCAGTTGGGAGCAGAATGGAAAAGATAAAAGGAGGTCTATTCGCTGCCTCGTTTGCTGTCCCAACGGCGACGGGAATTATAAGCGAATTTATGGGTAGAGACAGCTCTATGGGAAAAGGTGCTACGACTTTAGGGGAATCTTTTTCCGCCGCTGCTGGAGTTGCTTCGATTCTTCCGGGGCATTTGGGTTTGATAGCCGGGGCTGCTGTTGGGTTAGGTTCCGCTATTGGAAAGTTCACAAATGCGGCGCTAGAAGTTGGTAAAGAGTTAGGGAGGACGAAGGAAGAGCTTCAGCAATCTTTACAAAATTTACAAGACGCTTCGACTAGGTATTTTGATATTGCATCCAAGTTGGATGACGCGGTCAAAAGTGGAGCTTCTGGGGATTTAATTACTAGATTGGGTGAAAAGCTTCAAGACACTCTGGCTAAATTAGATCCAGCTACTCAAGCGATAGTAACTTCTTCCTTTACTTTAGCCGAAAAGCAAGACGCTTTAGGGAAAATAATAGAGGGTCAGGGAAAAGAATTAAAACAAATTCAATTAGCGGAAAACTTGGCGAAAATGATGAACGAGGCAAGGGGTAGTGGTTTTATTGCTTTTTTCAAGATGCTTGGAGGTATGGCTCCGGGAGGCTTGAGCCCCACTGAAGCTGGTAGGAATTTTGAAGCTTTAGATTCTAGAAGCGTAGGGGGGGCAGCTTCGGCCCTTTTTGGTTCGTTAGGGGCAAAAAAAGTAAGAACCAACTTAGGAGTTATTTCGGGAGCTGGGGACAAAGATACCCTTGCCGGAGTCCTAGAGGATTCTTTAGGCGCTACCTCAGATTTAGCCCAGATGGTTAGGCTTCTTACCGAAGAAGACTTCGAAGCCTTGAGACTGAAGTTGATGATGTTAGGAGAGGAAGCTCAGAGAAACGCTGATCTAGCGGAAGTGAACATAGAAACTCAAAAAAGGTATAATGCAATAATGACAGAGGCTAACAAGGGTCTGAAAATTGCTTCAGGTAACTTGTTAGAGATGCAGAAAAGACTTATAGAAACGTTTGTTTTTAATAGGGAGATGAGAAGCAAGAGATTCTTTAATGAAATTGATATTACCATAGCCAAGTTTGACAAGTTGTTTGGAATTGCGTCATCTACAATGGGCTCTCTGCAGAAGGCTGACGCGAACTTTAGAAAGAAAAGATTTAATGCAGACGTAGGTTTTCAGAAAAAAATAATTTCCGCACAAAACACCTTTGTTGGGAGCATGACAGATGTGTCTGGTGAAACGGCAAGAATAGTCAAAGGAAAAAATCAAAAGGCTAAGATGCTCAATAGGACCAGAGATCAGGTCAATTTTTCGCAACAGATAATAAGTCTTTTAGAGCAGTTTGATTTGAATCAAGATCCGGAGTTGTTGAAAAAATCATTAAAAGACGCAGTGAAAAACGACTCAACCGCGCTCGAGCAAGAAAGAATGCTCATAAATATAGACAAAAATTTCAATACATTCCTGCAACAATCCACAAAAGCCCAAATAGAAAGAGAAAAGCAGACCAAGCTAAATCAAGCTATATTGGATATAGATAGAGAACAGGCCAGACTCATGGCCGCAGGGGGAATTAAGTCCGTATTGGACCCAGCTTCGTTCGATACCCTTATTGACAAATTTACTGATGCATCAAGAGATATGCTTGTTGGCGGAGGATTCACTGGGCAAGGGGTAAATAGTACAATGGCTGGGTCAGGAGCTTTAAATATGCTCAAGCTTTTAAGGGAGAACGGCATGATTGGAGCTGGAGCGGGAACAATTCCTCCTAATTTAAGAAAACAGGCCGTGGACGCGAGAATAGCTCAAATCAATGAACTTACAGAAGGCTTGATATTTTTAGGCCAAAGAACTGGAAATCCTTCAATGGTTCGAGAAGCTCAAAATATAAACGCAAGAGAAATAGCCGAGGCAAACATAGCGGCATTTGAAGACCCGATGGCCGCTTCAGAGAAGCAGATTACGAGGATTTCGGAGCTAATGAAAGATCTTAAAATTGATTTCAATAGTCATGAGAGCAGTATTGAAGACATATTAAATGCTAACGTAAAATCAAATAGAGAATCTTTTCTTACGTTGGATAAATCTTCTGCGCAACTTTTGGCGGCTTCAGAGGTATTGCTTCAGTTTCAGATAGCTAGAGAGTTTGATACAGCCGCTGAGCATGCTCAAATAAGGCTGGCAGACAAACAATATAATCAAGCTGTAAGTAATTTAACCAAAGATCCAGCAAGATTAATGGAAGGTTTTCAAGGTATGGCTGAGTTCGAGGGTCCCGGGGCAGGGTCGAAAGATAGAAGAAATGCCAGAGAGGCGTTTTCTAGAGCTATGGGTTATGATGTCTATAGTAGAACACTACATGGTGGTCGACCGGGTTTGGGCAAGCCAATGAGCGGGGTAGGAGAACAGTCGATGCAAATGTTGGCTGAAAATTTCTTCAAAGATAAAGATGTTCTTGACGCTTTAAAAGCCGTCTCGGAGCTTCCGGGAGGGCTGAAAATGGGCAATCTTACGACTGGAGGTAGGACCGAGATGGACGAGTTCAACAAAAACATGAGTATATTAGCTCACGAAATTGCCATAAGAAAAGGTCTAGACGATTCCAGAGAGATAGAAGTTGGGCTAAAAGAGGCGATATTTGGGCAGGAGATAGATACTAATATGCTGCACGCCTTAAGTGAGTCCACAGATGCAATGTCCAGTGTTATAAAAACCTCTATTCAGGACATCATAGATGCTGGCCATTTAAAGGGAACTTCAGAGCGAGAGCTTAAGGTAAAGGGAAAGGAGAGGCGAGAAGCTGAGGACGAAAGAGTATCTAGAACTTCTCAAGCTACAGGCTTTGGAATAACAGACGAGGACGAACATAGGAGAAATCTCCAAGAGCAGACAATAAATGTCCTTAAAGCGTCTGGGGAAACGATGCAAGCTATGAGAAGGTCTCAAGGCGAGTTTAAAGCTTCATTGAAAGAAGTGTTTACCGTCGAAACACCTATTGGAACAGCTATTCAAGACTTCGTAGCTGCAGTAAAAGATCCGTTGGATATAAAGATAGGAGAACACACAATTACTGTGAGAGGTGATGAACAGGCTAGAGAGGAGCTGAAAGAGCATCTGAGCGCAGCAGTGAAAGAGGCCGCGAGAGAAGCCGTTACCTCCGTTGACAGCGTCTACGGAAGGGCTTTAGAGAGGATGCTGCCGCAAGCGCTTAATGTAATAATAAACCAGCTTCCGGCGGGTGTTCGCGGGTCTACGACGAACGCAGTTAATGCGGTGATAATCGGACCGAACTAAAAAATAATGTTAGATTTTCAAAACGCAACTCTTCTTTCATATAATCATACGAACAAATTCGGTGGTGGCGAACTGTTCAGGCTGGGTTCCGTAAAAGAACTGACAGTCAGGGGCTTTTTAAAGTCCAAAACTGAAAACAAAGATTTAGAAGGAGTCAAAGAGGCGCAGACAAAAATTCAAGATTTCATCGATTTAGCCAACGATTGGGAAGACATAAGAATAAACAACCATAATTTCGGAAAAGGAAGAGTCACAAGCCTTGATTTTCTGTCATCACCGGATACATTCACAGATCATATAAGATTTGCGGAATTTGAAGCGACGATAGAGATCCCGTCATCGACCAATGGAGATGAGCTGTATAATTTAAGGGGGGAGACGTATAGGGGCATATTGTCTGCCATAGATAGGACTTCCAGCGCTTTGCAGGATTTTGATGAGTCTTTCAGCTTCGAAATAGAAGAAGATAATGGGTATTCATATTCACATGATCTTACAATAAATTTTATTAGCGGCGTTCTGCCTGAGATGATTACTAGCGGAGCTAGGTATGATTCCAACAAAGAATATTTTATTAAAAATTTAGAAAGCGACGAAGAGTGTTCATTTACTCAGGGGGCTTCTGAGTCTTTGAGGAGAATAGACACTTCAGCGGATATCATATCAAGCGATGGAAACTTCATTCCAACAGATACGTCAGCTATAGACATAGCGTTATCGAGCAGAATAGGCAGTACGGCGTCTAGCTCGAGTTACAGTTCCTCTTATCTGCCTGCTAACGCAATTGACATCGAAGTAGGGGATCCCGTGGTGGAAACAGACTTCGTCGCTAAGACCAAGGGTTCTGGAGAAGATAACTATCAATGGTGGGAAATAGATTTAGGATGTAATGTTTATGATTTAACGAAAGTTGTCATAAGGAACAGAGACGCTTCCGCCTCAACAAAACTATATTTAAATAACTTTAGGATTAGCGTTTTTGAAGAAGGCTATACCAAAAGTCAAAACGTTACAGCTGCCGTTTTAGCAACGTCATACGCAAAGTATTTAACTTATAGTAGCGACCATTACGACACTGACGACACCTATCCAGACAGGGAGCTCGCTGTAAGTCTGCCAGCTGGAGTTTACGGGAGATACCTAAGAGTACAGTGGTTAAGCATGACTACTACTGGGGGCGGCACGACTAGGATTCCCGTTTCCGCGCTAGGTTTTTCAAATTTCGAATTATATAGTAGCAGGTCTGTAGTTAAAGTATACAATTCCGAGTCGTCGACAAACGACCCAGTAAAAACTTCTGTCAAATTAATAAAGACTAACCCCATAGCTCAATCAAAAAAAGCTGCTAGAAGAATATTCGAAACTAGACCAGCCTTGGGTTTTATCGATGCAAAATATTCTGGATATTATCAGACGACTGGCCAAAGTTTCTTTAGCGAAACCTACGATTTATCTAATCATACTTGTTCCTTTACAAAGAACTTAAAGTTTGCCGCTAATACAGGAGATAAGTACTCGGTTAGTAGGTCTCATTCTTTGGAAATTGCGGAGAATGGAATAGCTACCATAACAGAAGAAGGAAGCGTCAAGGGTAGGATTAAGCCTTTCTTTTCCTCCGCAAGAGAAGGAGCTGAGACGGAAATAAACAACTCTTATTCTAGGGTAACTGGAATTTTTTCAGGTTATTGTGCGGGATATAATAATAATGCTTGGTTTTTACCTTGGACTTCAGATAGCGAGATACCGGGACACGACAATTTGGGTTCAGGGATCAACCATGGGCCTTCTGGAATGTATCAAGACATATTCGATAGGCCAATTGATATATCTAGATCCTATGCTAGTGGGGAATCTAGGGTGGATTATTCTGTCAAATATTCAAATAACCCTAGAATAACTGGTCAGTATCAATTTGATAGGAGCGTATCCTTCTCTAAAAACGAAGAAAATATTTTATCTGTAGTCGAAGCCGGAGATATAAAGCCCTATTTTTCCAAAAGATTTAAATACACGCAGACAAACCCCAATAACGTCGACGACCCATATGGCTTGAAAAGTTTTTATAAACAAAAAGAACATAAAATCAAAGAGAGATGTGAAAGGGCTTATTCTCAATATTTGAATAGAATAGATTATCTGAGCCTATATCATAAAGGATTAACGCTGGAGCCGGTATCAACGAAGCTAAGCCATCAAGCTTACGGAAAGTCGTTGACGTATACCAAAACGTTCTCAGACGACAAAACCATAGTGGATACGAATAATTTAAAATCTTTTTCTCTTGATTTTTCGGATTCTCCTCCAATATATTCTAGCAAAGATTATATAATACCTAGATTTGGAGTTGTGTTTAACCAGAAAGGCAATTATGCGACTTTAGGCAAGAGAACAGTGTCTTGCAGGGGAACGTATAAAAGATTAAACACTTCCAACATTTTGAAGATATATGAAGGAGGAAATTACGTTACTTCAAATCTTCTGTCGGTGCCAAACTTAATGAAGGCTCTGAACTATATGAGGGGTCAATGCGTTACAAAAGCTCGCGAGGTTTGGGCTGATTATGGAATAGACCCCGGTCAACACCCAACCTTCCACGTTTCTGATATGAGTTATAGCTTCGGTTCCGACAGATCTTTGACGTTAAGTATGGATTTTATCTTTACCGGTTCCAAGGCATTCAATGAACTAGCCTATAGAGATGGTGGGATTAATAATTGGGAAGGAAATACGCCATAATGGATAACCCAAATACATATGTTTCTTATGGAGACTTTGGTTTCAAGGGGGATGGTTTCACAACTCCATACGTCTCCAGAACTCAGACTCCTATCTATTATGGGGTAAGGTCAGGACAGATAAGCGAAATAACCTTACAGGGGCAAATAACTGGGCTTGCATATGAAGAAATTATTTCAACTCAAGCAAGGTTAATAAGTGGATTTTCCAAAGATTTTCAAAGTTTAGACCTTAGGGAAAAAGCTACGGATGAGGCTACAGAATTGACTTCTGTCGCAGGATTTCCGCTTAATAATTGTATAGTTAATAGCATTAATTTTGGTGAGTCAAAATATACTGCATTATTGGATTATTCGATAAGCATTAGGGGGTACGATCCATCTCTCTTTTCTGGCGTGTCGAAAGTCACTGAACCTGTCAATAGCTTTTCTTTTGCAGATATAGAAGATGGGACGGTTTCAGTTTCTCATGAAATTTCAGCTGTAGGAATAAACACAAAACCTAGCGGAACTATGGAGAGTAACGCTCTGGATAACGCAAAGAGCTTTGTATTGTCTTTGACTGGTTGGAACAATCAAGTTTTACCGGAACTAATCAAAAAAAATGACGGGTCAAGCTTTACAAGCGTATCTCCATCTCTGGTGTCACAGGTGGAGAATGTTAACAGAATGAATGGGAATTTTTCTGTTACTGAAAATTGGGAGTTTGACAAGGACAATAGAGACGATTTTTCAAGAAAAGTTACGGTTGATATTGATTCTGGCATTAATGCTGACTTTGTGGTAGCGACTGTTCGAGCTGAATACCGTGGAAGCAAGCAAAAATCCATGGCTTTCTTGAGAAACGCCATTCACGACGACGGAGGGATAAAAAAAGAATTATATGAAATAGCGGCTGATAATTTCGATGCTTTTAAGGGAGACGTTACTAGAAAAATAAACCCAGAGCCTAGGTCGTTTGACGTGAAAGAGACGGAAGATTCGAGAAAGATATCTATTTCTGCGATTTTTAGCGACAGTGACTTACATCCATATAAAGTTATAAACTTTCAAAACACTCCAGAGGGACATCCGAGCAAACAGCAAAATTATGCATATTTTGATTATAGCGTAGATTTATCCAAGGACGAAATTAGAAGCTCGACTCAAGTAACAATAAAGGGGTCTGTAGTTGGGATAGGGGGAGATCTAAAAAATAGATATAGTGGAGCTTACAACTTTGTGGACGACTTACATAACGCCCCTGTAAATTCAGCTACTCCTTACAGGGGACTGAGTGGATTTTTATATTGGAAAGCTAAAGGTGTATATGACATTTATTATTCAGGGATTTCAGGATTTGGCTTAAATCAGAGAGCCATGAATATTTCAGTAGATTATAATGAGTATGCGGGAAGAGTGGATTTGTCTGCCGATTTTAATGATGATGATCAGTTCCTCGGGCAGTATAGAAAGAATGATAAAGTATCATATTCGATTAAAGTAAAGCCTACGATCCCAATGATCTCCTCAAAACCAATCATTTCGACTACAGCGACTATAGGAGTTGGTGAGGTCACAAAGCATGAATTTTTTGATTTGCGAGTAAACAAAAAAACTGAAGTTTCAATCTCTTGTAATGTAAAACCAGAAAAAGGGGCGTATTTTTACAGGGAAAATCTTGTGGAGGAAGCCAAAACAGACGCGTATAACCTAAGAAAGGTTTTGAAACAATTATATGTAGATGAACAGGCGATTAAATCCAACACAAACACGATAGATGATTCTGCGAGTTTTATTAAAATTAATTCAGATAAAATAAATTATGATAAATTTTTGGGGGACTTTTCTTTGTCGTCCTCTTATAGTTTTAATGATATAGCTGGTCGTTTTGTTAAACGGCCCTCTAACTTGTTCAGCAATGAAGATCCGTTAGCGGAAATTTAAATTTTATGTTTGATAGAGATTTATTTTTTAGATATGCGAGTGGAGTGAATCTGGAAACAGGGGCAATGCTGACTTACTATGCCTTTAATGAGGTCGTCCCTAGGCAAAATCATAAAATATTTAATTCTCTTTATTCAACTGGAGAAAATTTTTTGTCTGGGGAAATATTGGATTCAGATAAATACGCTGGATACTCTTTGGGCTCTGGCAACTTTCCTGTTAGTGGCGAGTTTACTGGAGCTGGTTACCTTGACAGAAAAATATTTGATGGATCTGGATATTTCGACGGGTCTGACTTGATAAAAATAGGGCATAATGTCGACTTGGATTCTTGGACTATGTTCTTTAATTATTCTGGCGCTAATGAAATCTTGGGCGCTGGAACTGCAATTGGTAAGGAGAAGGTTCTGTTTTCTTCTTGTGGATCTCCTACTGGTTTGTCTGGGTGTTCTATTGGCGTGTTGGACAATAAGTTCATATCTTTAAAAAATTATAATGAAACCGGAAGAAATTCTTTAATTTTGACCGCCCAATATCCGGGGCAAAATTTAGTTTCCATCTCGAGAAGCTTTGGTACAAAATATAATGTTTTAGGGCTACATAATGTATATGAGAACAAACATCATTATTCAACATTTACAGATCCTAGTTTTAAAAAATCAAACCAATGGCATTTAGGCTCTCATAGTGGGGTTAATACGTATGATTCTACGCTATTGCATAGGGCAACAGGGTTTAGGGGATATATAGATGATTTTGTTTTATTTAGCGGTGACTTGTCTAATGTGAAAAAAGAAAGTCTTAGTAAATTCTTTGGTCTAACTGGTTATGCCTATGCTCAAACTGGACTAGTGTCTGGGTATTTTAGTGGAGTTACTGGAGTAAGCGTTATCTCTGGTGTTATAGGTCAGGAGGTGAGTGGATATACGAATAAAATAGTTCAAACAATAACAGACAGATCGAACAAAACCATAAATATATACGCCAAAGTTCCTGTTTATTCTCCAGTAAGTGGACAGTTAAGAGTTTATAGCACTGGATCTGCCTATGTCCAAACTACGGGGATAGTAACCCCCGAAAAACTAAGCTATTCGTCTGATTATCTTAAAAGATATTCTTTCAATGCCATTAATTTCTCGAAAGCTAACGCGAGCAATTCAATAGTTGAATTTAGAAGCAGTAATACAGGGATTGAAAATGTTAATCTAACCCCTTCAATTATTGAGGACAAGTCCTTTGTCATTAACGAGGAAGCCGCCAATGGGAAATTTAATGTTTTTGTGAGTGGTTATTATAAGTCGCCGAAAGCTTCTGATATAATTGATGCCGGAGCTTTGTTTTCAAGTTACGGAGCGTCAGGAAGCGATGGGCTACAGACTGGGACTTTCGAGTTTTTAGACGTCATGTCTGGTCAGGCTTATACTTTCGACCCTACTGGAGCTTATTCTTCTTCGGTTGTTGCTAGAGATCCTTCTGGGGTTGTCGCGGTGGGCCTTAACAACAGTATTCATTCCGAATGGGTACAAAACAAAACCCCAATTGAGATAACCCCGAAAACAAATAAACTAATATTTTTCCATAAGACCCCACCTTCAATAGCGTATAGGTTTTCGTCTTTTCCAATAAAACTTACTCCGGTCTATAGCCATGATTATCAAGTCGGCGGCTCTGGATCGTTTTCTTCCGTTTCTTCTTTCGGTTCGGATTCGGATAAAATTTTAGTTGATTTGCCGAGCTCTAGCAGGGTTTTATATCACAATTTTACAGGGCATTCGAACGGGCCTCATACAATTTTCTCTGGTTCTGGTTACGTAAATAAAGATGTTTATTTGGATGGGTTAAAGCTTGGTTCTGGATATGACCACGATACTTTTGGCGGAAAATTTAGACTTAAAAAGGCTGTTCCCGGGGCCGGAAATAAGGATTTATTTTTTGTTCCTAGGGCTTATGAAAATTTTATAACAGGCTCCGGCGTTTTGCAGACGAACAAGGTTGCGTTTAACGCTCAGTATAACAAAATTCCACAGTCTGAAACCAAAGCTCCATTATTAGACGAACAATTCTGGAGAGCGGGGAAAAGGGAAAAAGAAGATGCGGATTATGAAAAAGTCTTAAGGAACGGAATGTTCTATTCTCCTACGGGTTTGGTTTCGACTGTTACAACCGATGATAATCATGTATTCAGCGGAATAGCGACAGGATTTTTCAATACTCTTTTAACGTCAGTACAAGATAACTCAGTATAAAATATGCCATCCCATTATCACACAATAGAGCAAATACAAATAGGAAACCAGAAGCCCGGTTTATTAGAAAGCGACGGAGTCATATACGCCATTATATCCTCGAGCTATACTCAGGGATATACAGATGGCCCCTCTAAGTTTTCCATTAGCATCGTTTCCACGGATTCTTCTGTAGAGTTGAATGGCTATATAGGAACTAAATTCGAGAATACATTTGCCGAAAGCAATTTGGAAACAATAACCATTCTAGATGATGATGGTAATGGAGTTTTTTCTTTTACGGGCTTCTTAATTTCCTATTCGGAGAATCTTTCCGCAGGAAACAGGTCTTACACCTTGGAATACGTTGACACCTCAGTAATATTAGATAAAATTTTTGTAGGACTGCCAAATAGACATAAGAGCAGTGACGTCTACAACATGGCAGAAGTGAATGTAAAAGCTTTGTGTACGGATGCCGAAGGGATATCTACGGTTGCTTCTCGTAAATTTCGCCTTGATGGAACGCGACTAGTAGACGGAGTAACTGGCATGCCGCTGGGAGATGGAATAAAATTAGCTTCTGAAAGAAGTTATAATCCATTTATTCATGGTGAAAAATTTGCTGGTGGAATGATGATAGTTGGAGATGAGCAATGGTCTGAGAATTCATGTTCTATTCCTAAGGTTGATTATGAGCTTGGTGATTTACTTTATACCATGAGCGTCGGAGCAAATATCCTTTCCGGAGGAGCTCCGGTGAAGGGAATAAGACGGGAGCATTCTGGAACTCTGAGGGCAGTTTTAAGTAATTGGTGTGCTGAGTTTGGTTATACTTTTATTTGGGGTGCCGACAAAGATTATGACAGAGTTTCTTTTATAAATATGGGTGTAGGTATTAATCCTAACTTTAGGGGCATCAAAAGTACGCTAAAAAGGGCTGGGATTGAGTCCATGACTTATTCCAAAACAAATGATTCAATGTCCGTGGGTTTAACTACTCGTTTTATGAAGCCTCATAATATAGAAGACAAGTCGGTAAGCATTTCAGCGCCTGTCCCATGTTCTCCGTTGAGGATCCAAGATGTTTTTAATTTTCAGACTTATGCTGTCGATATGCCGGGAGCATCCTCTAACGTAGTTAGGGGGGCTGCGTTTTCCATAAGCTGTGCTTTGTCCAAATACAACACCGACATAAGGACTTTATGGTATTTGGGTGGCTGCACGGTAGGCAATTTTAGGTGGGAGGCGTTAGGGATATATTTAGCAGCCGGATCGTGGGGCTCTGGAGACAATAATTTTTACACATTGGGCAAAGAGGCTGAAAAAAATAATTTATTAAGATCTTATTTTTTAAAAGATTATGATCAAATAATAGAGGACTGGGGCGGTGAAGCTAACGTTAAGTGCGCTATAGTCTATAGAAGCGAGGATATGGAAAATAGATTTATAGAATGGGAAAGAAGTATAGCTGATAATTTTATAGGGCAATATTTTAAAGCTAATTATTACAGTACTATTCCAGACTCGGAAGAATGCGGCCCGTTTGGTAGAAGAATGAAAGTTGCGGACAGCGATCCTCCATTCGAAGATTTGATAGGAGGATTTGTGGAGGCAAACTCAAGGGATCCATACGGCAAAGGACTTGGCATTGTGCCCTTCGCAAAATTTGGCCATGTAATAAAGAGATCTTCTGCGCCTTGGGCTGGTGGCATTGACGCTGATAGAGACTTAGATGTAAAAACATTTTTGCCTAGGTTTTTCCCCATAGATAACGACGTCATTGAATTGTTAATCGAAAACGGAACGATGACTGATGACGTAATAAGTAGTTTCACTATGGGAGGTGCTAGATTTGAGTTGGGAATTATGGTGTTTCACACAAAATCAATCAATACAAGTTCACTTGTGAGCATCTCGAACCACGTCGGTGAGAACAATAGCGAAGTTACATTTAACGAAATCAATAAAGGAGCTATGAGGGCGAGCTCTGATTGCAAGCGTACCTGTTCCATCGATATCGAACAATTAATTTGTAGAAAACCCATCTTTCCGAACAATTTAAGACCCGGCCCTAATAGTAATCTGGTCATGAGGGTTGATGTGGTGTATGACGGAGAATCTTTGGGGAAAATATTTATGCCAGCAGGGACGCTTAGAGACAGTGGTTTCACTAGGATAGAAAAGATAGAATTTTCCAACACTTTTTTCAAAAAAGCGATCAAACATTTCGAGTTTACCGCGCCAAGTAATGTCCTTAACGCGGCTTCTATAAATGTGGTGACTCAAGACATGACTAATCAGGTTTTGTATCTTCCCAGCGAGACTGGAGACAGAGTATTAACCGCTGATACTATTGTAATCGGTAGAGGAAGCGCGAAAAGCTACGGTTATATAGACGTGGGATTTGGCGGTGCAGTAAGAAAATATCATAACGCTACGTTGGGAAGCTCTGTTGTTGGGGGGGGAAGCTCGTCTAAGGAAACTTTAAGCGCGGTTGTTCCGTCTTACGCTTTGTCAAGAATAGCAGGTCTATTGAATGTGGAAGAAGGAATCTCTTCCTTTACTTTTTCTATCGGAGCTAATGGTTCAGACGTGAATGTTTCATTTGCTAATTTACCACCCACGCCCCCATCAATGGATATTTTAATGATTGATCAAGCGGTGAAAACAAGCACAATCCACTTTAGAAATTAAAATGATTGTATTTAGCGGAAAAGATTTCAGGAATATAAAAAATGAAAAGTCCATCACTTTTTCCATGGAAAACTTGGGTTTCAGCAACACAATTGGGAGTGGCTGTTTTGGTTTCTCTGGAGCGCTAAACAAAAGCTTTAATTTTAAATTCATAAAAGGCAATCTCGAGGACTCGAATGGGAGGGTTTTTTATAATTATGATGAAAATGGTGCTTTCGATTTTTCCGGAAACGTCAATGAATCTAGTTATGATTATTATATAGATAGTATAGCTTATAGCAGAAATTCAAATAGATCCAACTACACAATTCAAAATTTCTTTGTTGAGTGTAGCGGCACCAACATGTCCGGAGATATAAACATTTATACCAAGGAGTCCAGAAAACTTAGTTTCACGCTACCTCCAAGATTCAGCGTTAGCGGAACTGTTACAGGAACAATAACAAATTCCAGCTTGGATTACTCGTTGGATATATTTAGCGGCTATACTCAGCTGGATGAACAAAGCTTTACTTTAGAATCAATCACAAACGCCGGTCATCTACGGCCCAATTCGACAATTAAATACGTTCTAAAAAACAACACAGGAGAAGCGGGAATTGTTTATCCAATTGATTTAATTTTCCCAACTTCAGCTGGAGATATTAGGGTTTTCAAAACCTCCATAGGAAGAGCTGATAAACCTTTTGAAAACAGCTCTCTCCAGACGTTGTCTCCCCTGTTTTCATCAGGGGAAAGCTCGGAGACGTACGACTCTGGAAGTTTTTATTTTAATAACGAAAAAAGAACCGCGACTGGATCAGGAGTGGTTGGGGATTACTATAGGCTGTTTTTGAAGTATGATCGGGGCTATACAGGGTTAACTTCAGGTTGGACAGGAGCTTTCACAATGTCAAATGCTGGGGCAGGATATAGTGATCAAAGTTTTAATGTCACTGGAGGACATGGAGTTGGGGGGCATGGTTTTGTTCTTTCTGATAGAAATGGAGTTCCCTCAGGCAGGTTGACTGGTATTTCTATAGATTCTTTAGGTAAGAATTATTCTGGTCAGCCGATTATGAAGATCAATCCCACGCTTGGAGTTACTGGAGAGACTCTTGCCGCCGGTGTTGGAGCCTCCATAACTGTGGACAGACATGGGTACTATAAAAAGTTTTGGAATGTTTGGGACCTTTATTCGGGAGCCTCTCCAACTGAATTACTTCCCGTTACTGGGGAAGACAGGCTGAATGAAGCTTACACAGGAAAGTTCCAAAGCAATCAAAACTTTTACATAGGTGTAAGGTCAAGAAACTATTATGACGACTTGGTGCAGGTTGCTGATTTGATAGTAAGTGGAGTCTCTAACGGGAAAGTGTTTACAGAGAAAATAACAGGAGTTTTATAATGCCAGTAATAAAATCAGAAGCATCTCCAAATATATACAAAATAAATAAGTTTGTTATAGTTGGCTATGTGCCCGGGACAGGATCCGAAAACTCTGACCCCAAGGAGGCAGGCGCTAATCAAAAAAGACCGATCATTTTACAGGGGCGTAGAATATTCAGGAATTCCAACAAAGTAGAGATGGTTGATACGGAACAGACAATTGTTAACATTGCTGTGCCCGAGAACTTGCGATTTAGTGGCGCTGGATCTGACGAAATTCAATTTAATGATGGGATGGCTAAAAACGCATTAATTTGCCCCCCTTACCAAACTGCAAAGCCCGCTCATCAAAAATCTTTCCTCGCCCAGCTAGAGGATGGAACCATTCCACCTCAAGCTGTTGTTTACGCAATGAGGCTTGAGGCTGATGTGCAAACGGGAATTGTGCAGCCAAACTCCGAAATAAAATTAACTTGCATATATGTAGACACTAACGTTGACGGAAGAATGTTGAAAATTTCCAGCCAAAGCAAGTCTAATAAAATTGATCTTTCTGTAAACTACAAGCTCGCCGATCAAATAAAAGCTTGCCAAATAAACGAAGATGCGGCTATTGAATATTTATCTGATATAGATGAGATAGACGGCTTTCCTCAGACGGAAACGGCCGCAAGCCCAACTAAATATGCTGTTGTTTTTGATGGAACAGATTCGTCGGCTAACACCAAGGTCAAGTTAGTTTCTTTCACTCCCGGAAGTGGCACTGGGACTGATTTCTTTAGAGAATTAGATGATGTCAACAAAATGGGAACTGCATTAGCGGCGGCTGGCGTGGTGCAGGCTGAAGGAGATGATGACGTCTCCATCGCTTTTCAAGCTGGCCTTACCCAAGATACTGGGGGCGTGATTTTTTCAGCTGAAGATTTTTCTTACACTGCCACTAATGGATCTACAGCCACGGTTGGGAGAATAAGAGCAAATTATATAATAAACAAAAACTTTAAAGGTAGCGAGGGAGCTAATAATAATTTTTCCTATTTTGCGGTTTGCCCGCAGCCTCCTTTGGGGGACAGGGAAGATAATGAAAGCGCGACCGCTTCCGTTGGTTTACACACTTTTTCCGAGCTGATTGATAATGGCATTTTCAAAGTCTTAGCGGGGGATACTAACGGTGAAGATAATTTTAGCGCTATCGATCATGTCGGTGCAGACAATCCAAATTCAGTTTATGTGCTGACTGCTTCTCCCGGTGAGATAACTCCAGCCGATGACGAAAATCCTATACTTGGTGAGGTGAGGTTCAGACAATTAGGATATTTGGAGCAGCTGGGAGGAGTTACTGTTGCTGACGCCGTGAAATCCCATACGGACATTGAATCCGACGATGGGGTGTTATGCTTGGCTAAGTTAAAGCAAAGAACAACTGACGCAGCATCAAACGCTCGGCATACAGTAACATTCGATACGTTAGGTTCTATATTAAGCGATCCTGATCCAGCTGCCCTAAAAACAGGGACCGATGTTCAGGCCGGAAGTTGGTTAGTGGTTAAAAAGGGGGGTACTGGAGGAACGTTGCAGACTGCCCTGTTGCATGCTGATCTTTTTGGTGGTGGCGGCGGCGGGAACGTAAGTTATGAATCTCCAAGCGAAGGCCTTACGACGGGGAGGCTTAAATTAGGGACACAAGATCTTGCCGATTCACAAAAATACCAAGTTTATACGCCGACTCTTTTTGGTATCTGCAAGGAGAATGGAAGCTATGAATATAGGTATTTTTTAACCTCTCTCCCTGTCACCAGCACATAATAATCAGTGTAATATATTTCGAGTATGTCAAGATTAAATTCTTCCAAATACGATTCGGTACTCATTGAAGATCTAGACTTTGATTCATCAACAAGAGTAGTAACCAAGAGAAAAACCAGAAAAAGAATCAAGACTTTTGATATAAAAGACTTGGACTGGACAGATAAACAAAGAAATTTAATAGATTTATCTACAGAAAAAAGCTCAAAAATACTTTTTATTAAAGGTCCGGCTGGTACTTCTAAGACTATTATTTCGGTGTATTCAGCTCTAAAAATGGTAAATGAACTCTACGTTAACGATATAGTTTACGTCAGATCGGCTGTTGAGAGCTCAGACGCCAAGATAGGACACCTTCCGGGGGATGCTGAGCAGAAACTTCATTTCTATAATCTACCCTTTCACGACAAGCTTTCCGAGCTTTTAGACTCAACAAACATGCAAACCTTGCAGAAAAATGACATAATTAGCGCGTACCCTATAAACTTTTGTAGGGGTATGAGCTGGAAGAACAAGTGTATAATTATGGATGAAGCTCAAAATAGCACGTTCAGGGAAATAGTTACGCTTATTACAAGATTAGGATGTGGGTGTAAATGTTTTATATTGGCTGATCCAGAGCAAACAGATTTAACCAATGGGAGAACTGGCGGCTTTGAGAAGATATACAAAGTCTTCGACAATAAAGAAAGCAGAGAGCATGGAATTCATACTTTTGAATTCCTAGAAGATGACATCAAGAGATCAGAACTAGTAAAATTTGTAGTGAAAAGATTAAAAACAATTAAGTAATGCCAACACCATTAGCAGAATTAGTAGCGCCCATTAAGAAGGGTTCATTAGGAGGTGCTCAGGTAGCAGACGTAGGAAAGATTTGCGATAGTGAACTCAAGGCCTCCGATGACGATCCTAGCGAGGGGGATAATAATGGGACCGAAACAGACCATAGTAAATTCGTATATCACAGAGATAGAGTCGTAGACAAATATTCCGTTACAAGAGACACTATAAATGAGGGGACCGCTGCTACATTAAGTTACAATAATTCAGACCAAAAGTCGACTTCTCCTAATTTATACGTAGAAACTAATGCGAAAGCAGAGGCAGACGTAGTTTTACTTCCAACCCAAGCAGTTTCGAATTCTAACGAAGATGAAGGTGATTACGCCTATCTTGAGCCTTCTGTAAATTATGGTTCTGACGGTAAGGAAAAGTGTTCCAGAACAACTAATAATTTATTCAAGCCATCTGAATTGGTGGCGATGCACGGAAAAGCCAGCACTACATTAGATTCCCCATTTCAGGCCACCAGAGCAAAAGGGGAGTATCAGGGGGAAACAATCCTACACGCAAACGATTACAAGACCGGCCCATCGCCAAATGGAATGACCGTAGAATTGAATGACGGGTTTTGTTTTATAGCTTCAATAAATGAAGCTGCCGAGTACGGAACTTTACTGTTGAATTTCCAACAATATCACCCCGCAGAAGGAGGGATAACCTCTTATATGATAAACAACCATATACAAGATCCGAACGGTCTACTGGTTGCCCCTAGGACATTCAAGGAGGCGAACAGTGTGACAGCGGAACAAAACACGGAAGGATATTATGATGGGGATTCCATCAACTATCAGTCAATGTATAAGGCTAAATTATCGCCAGTCTCTCTTTATTCTGCTCCTATGTGGGTTTATAATAAAATGGTAGAGAGTAGAGTTGTCTCTTATCCCCATGGTCATAATGACCTGAAAAACAATAGTGATCTTCAAGCTTATATTGCGTATATACAAAGCTACAGCAAGAATGATGGCGACAAAAGCGCTGACTTAAATGTAAGTATTAGCAGTCCTTTTTTAGCGACTCCATTTACAAATGGAATATCTATTCGCACCGTAGTTCCCTTTGGAGAAAACGTAACGCAATCTACTGCCAGTGCAGATGGAAGCGATAGGACTAACGAACATGGAATAACTGCATATGGAGCAGACTCAGCCCTGCATGCTGGGTTCTCTAATTCTAGTTATTCCAATCAGGTCTTATGGAATGCTGATAGCGTTGATGGAGTCACCGGTCAAAACACGTCTGACAGAAAGTCGGTAGTAGGACCTACGGTTTCAAATGTTATAAGAGCTGACTTGGGTTGGCGGCCGTATGAGATAATAGTTTTTAGGGGGACATTAACATATGACAAGGATACCGGTGTGGAAGATCATTCTGATGATTATGTTGAGTATTTTAGATTTAGGACATTTGATAAAGTCTTCAAACAAGGAGCCTACAACAGAGCCAATAATTCATATTCCGAAGACGCAGAATCCACAGGGACACTCAATGAAGATGAAGACATTCATGCGTATAGCTTTCCAGTAACAGGTTATCATAAGGAAAGCGATGGGAATTTCGTAATTAATTTTTCCGAAAATTTCAATACCTCTAATTTCTCGGAGCAAAATAAACTCAAGGTCGCTGTCATACAGGATATAGTTGTAGATTCTAGCGCAGTGCAAGCCACATTTACCAGTGACGTGATAAATAGTATTCTTCCAAGCGAAAATAGAGTATTTTCTCCGGTGTATGAAGATACTCTGCAGGTTTTAAGTAATGACGAAACTCTTTTTTCTGATATTAACCGCCCTTTTGCTGGCCATCCGTCAGTAAGGCCGTTTGGTTTCGGCGTTGAAAGGTTCAATGGACAATATGACCCTATTAGCGGGAATACGTATGCATCGTATTGGTATTTTGATCCTCCTAGCTCTACTAGCATCGATGATCTTTATTTTGCCCCGCTATGGACTGATGATTGGTACGATCATTTTTACGTAAACGATGATCCTGAGAATGATGTAGACCCTTATGGTACTTCGCCCTGCTTTAACGCTAACCAATTCATTAGAGCTTACAAGGGTGGCCCAAGCGCTAATCAACCCGGGACCTTGGCCATTACAGCGTGGGACTCGTCTGTTTATGATACCGTGGTTCAAGGTGATGAGTTCTCAGTAGGTGGAGTTGATTTAAGTGCTCTTCCAGACCAATATTATTCCACTGTTCCTTATTATGGTGATTGGCCTGCGAATCGTGACATTCCCGCAGGAACAGCAGTTTATACCGCTGCAGTGAATATCAGCCCTGATGGTGGCACTACATTATATCCCACTGATCCGACTCAAAGATATTGTTACATTCCCATTTTCCCGGATCAGAACATAAAACAAATGGATGCTGAAGGGGTCAACCAAGAAAAAACCGCTGAAGATTGGGGATACGCTTTTTCAGATGGACTTGCCGTGAGAAGGAATACTTTGGCTACTTATGGTGACAAGAATGATACAGTTTTCACTGACCCGGCTTGTGCGGCTGGATATGTAAACGGTTATAGGGAGAGCTCTTGGTTCGCGAGAGATTTAGTTGCAGCTTATAGTGCAACTTTCTTCAATCAATATAAAAACAATGATTTCGGAGTCTTTCACGCAGAACATAATGGCGTACCGCTCGTTATGCCACCACCTTGGACGTTGGGAATACAACTCATAAAACCTGAAAACATAAACGGAATAGCTTTGGGTTCTGTGAGATGCTCTCCGGACAGAGACACTTTTCACTCAGAAGGATTAGATGACACGTTGAATGGTGTTGGTTATCATTGTGGAGAATGCGAGGATCTTGCCGAACCGCCTTCTGCAGAATTTGACGATGCAACAAAACATGGTAAAGTGAAGAAGGGCTTTCCCCTGACGGATACATTAAATGATCACAGGTCATATGTCAGAATTCATGACGGAGCTAATTTAAATCCATAAAATGCCAGACACATATAAAACTACATATAGGGTCGAAAAAGAGAAACAATTTACGCTAGAAGGGAAACAGGTGAATGTAGCTGGTTTTGTTTCTAGTTGCGATTATTGTGAACCGTGTCATGACGAGGCGGAGGGCATAGACAGCTTATCCGTATGGGAAAATGGAGAAACTACAATAAGATTTTTCCCACACGTAACCGATCAAAATGGTCCCGACTATACAGCCAGATCAACTGAACTTATTAATTCGGTAGGCACAACCCCACGGACTTCGTTTGCCTACGGAATTGATGTAGATGGACTGGCCGATCCCTCAATAGCTAATCCTGACTGGGTAGATGGCGGGGGTTTCTACTTCAAAAAAAGAACTCCTGCGTTTCTAGTCTCATCCGATCCTCCCACGAACGATCCAAACATTGATGAAGATGGAAACTATCTAAGAGATGTGCATGGTGATCTAGTGGAGCCTAGGCTGCCTATTTGCGAGTATTTAATCGAAGTAAATTGGAGCGCGGTTATGGATAACCAAATATTAAATTGGTTCAGGGGCGGACCAGATAGGATGGCTTTTTTGGTGGTGAACAGGCACACAGATCGTGTGGCTGAAAATAACGTTTTCCCACCATTGAAGACTATGTCTAATTCCGGTACTTGGTTAAGCTTTGAGACTTCAGGGGGTATTATACAGCAATATTTTCATTTCTTGAATCATACCGGAAGTGTCGGCGTTTCGGGAATAACTGGAGATGGAATAGAGCGGGCATATCCTTCTGGAAAATTCTTTTTTAAGGCAAAGTCTTATGATTTTTTTTGGATTGAATTTTATGAGTATGGCAGGAGGGGATTCAGCAATGAAGAGCTAACGGCAAGAGAAAGCAACAAAAACGACGAAAACATGTTTAGAGTCGAGTATGCCGAAATGAACGACGCTACTTCATGGGGCTTAGAGGCTCCCGAAACATATGGCCCGGGACAAGCTACGCCAGTTGTTAATTGGTCGAAGAGCCTTAATGATTATGATATGTTTTACGACTTTTCACTTGGGTATACAAGCTTGCAAAGAATAGGAAACCCCCGCAGAATGAGAGAAGATGTAAAAAATCTTAATGATACTTTACCAGAGCTAAGAAGAATGGGAGCTTTCGCAAGACACAGCAGGCCAGCGTTTGAGGGCGAAGACGTTGGTGAAATTAGCGACTCTGAACTGAAGTATAACAGGCTAGGTGCTGATGGAACAGATAATCCCCTTTCCGACGGAACGTATGAAATAAAATACGAATTACCAGCGACGTTAGGTAGTCACTCCGCTTACGATTTAAATTTAGGACTTGCAGATCCTATTAATTACGACTGGAGGAGGGGCGACCCTGAAACCTTAAATACAAACGAATCGACCAATATTGACCACAACAACATCAAAATGACATTTAAAAAACATTTGATCGTCAGCCCTTCTTTTGCATATGTACCGTCTGAAGATGCGAGCAAAAGCTTAACAGACAAAACAGTAGCCTTCGCTCCTTATATGGAAATTAAATCCGCATCAATAGATCATCCTCTCTACGAGGATGACATTGAAGAAAATATTAGGGTTGGAGGTAAGGCTTATCCGCATGGATCAACCGAAGGCAATAGATTCACTAAAAATATGGGAGATGGAACACAGGCCCCCACAAACAAAGTGGCCAGACCGGGGCAATTATTGCATCACACTTTAGCAGTAGAGAAATAACTGTTAACCTTTTTTAGTATATTTTCCAGAAGCTTTTCTAACTTCATCAGGCCGCTGGCCTAAGAGGGGTGTTTTCGTCGGAAGAGGTTCGGGTAATATTCGAGGGTTACCGGGGAATTTCGTTTCTTCTGGCATATAAATAAATACACTAAAGAACTAATAAGGCCACAAAACTACACAGTTTTGATGCTCTTGTTCTTCTAGCTCTATTGGGTCGTCGAACACAGCAACAGGCTCGCCAATAGAACATTGCAAGTCAATTCCTATATCTTCTATTAGGGAAAATCTATGTCTTTCGTTGTCGTTTTTATAAGCAAGAACAACTTCAGATTTGCCGTCTTCGTTTTCTAGGAGTGAAATTAGCTCCTCTACATTCATCAATCGCTAATAGAAGAATACACAAAAAAACCCCCAGTAAGAAACTGGGGGCTAAATAGATGTGTATTTTTTATTCTCCGGGCTTGTTTACGTCGATGACTTTATCTCTGTTGTTTTTAAATTCTTTACGAATTTCCTTGATGCGCTTGCTGACTTCCTCTCGGTGAGATTTCATTTTCTCATACCATTCCTTTCTCCCAGCGGCCATTTTCTCTCTAAGAGCTTTCTTCTCATCGTCCGTGGCATCTTTCCACGCTTTCCTGTCAAAGCCTTTCCAGCCCTTCTTAGAGGCAGCAGCGAAAGCCTCTTTCAGCTCCTTAATTTTAGCATCGTCTCTTACAAGCTTCCCAAAGCTTCCACCTTTCTTATCGCCCTTCTTGGGACCATGAACCTTGTGTCCCCGTTTCTTTGCGTCATTATGGCGTTTGCTACGTTTCTCAAAAGCGGCCTTGAGGCGATCCTTCACCTTCTCTTTGTCCCACTTACCCTTCTCGGGCCTTTCCTTCTTTGGCTTGTCAGGTTTGGGATCAGGTTTAGGAACTTGAGCTTGCGAGATTGTTAACGCTGATGCCACAATGGCCACCAGCCCGACTTTAAGTATACGTTTAACAAACATAACATATATTACACTGCAGAAACCATGCCAAAAAGAAAACCCCCTTTTTACAGGGGGTTCTCAGGTTTCATCTACTCTAACATTACATATGGGGGATTATTCCCCGTTCG
>Ga0310122_10000365_pt1 | contig 29038 bp, 27 predicted proteins | sample CB6_Bottom_1051__FD_203503 | JGI IMG/M metagenome (GOLD analysis project Ga0310122, IMG submission 203503) | Marine microbial communities from Western Arctic Ocean, Canada - CB6_Bottom_1051 | ecosystem: Environmental > Aquatic > Marine > Oceanic | place: Canada: Western Arctic Ocean | collected...
CGCGTGCTCGCCGACGAGGCCCGTGCCGGCGCCGACGCTGCCGATGCAGCGGTGGCCACCGGCGCCGACCTGGGCCCCTTCCACGGCGTGCCGTTCACGGTGAAGGAGAACCTCGACGTGGCGGGGACCCCCACGACGCAGGGCCTGCCTGCCTTCGCCGAACTGGTCGCCTCCACCGACGCCCCGATCGTCGAGCGGATGCGGTCCGCCGGTGCCATCCCGATCGGCCGGACCAACCTGCCCGAACTCGGCATGCGGATCAGTACCGACAACCCCCTCCACGGCCTGACCCGCAACCCCTGGCACCCCGGGCTCTGCGCCGGCGGGTCGTCGGGCGGCGAGGGATCGGCGATCGCCACCGGCATGTCACCGCTGGGCCTCGGCAACGACATCGGCGGCTCGGTCCGCAACCCGGCCTTCTGCTGCGGGATCACGGCACTCAAGCCCAGCCACGGCCGCCTCCCGTCGTTCAGCGTCTTCGACCACGACCAGAACCCGCCCCTCTCTTCGCAGGTGATGCTCACCGACGGCCCGATGGCACGTTCCGTGGCCGACCTGCGCACGGCTCTCGGGGTGCTCCACGGAAGGGATCCCCGCGACCCCCGGTCGGTGACGGTCCCGCTCGAGGGACCCGAAGCCCCACGACGTGCGGCCGTGGTCCGCGAGTTGCCAGGGACGGACCTGCACCCCTCGGCGATCGACGGGGTGGCCCGTGCGGCGGACGCCCTGGCGGCTGCCGGCTGGGAGGTCGTCGATGCCGTCCCGCCCGAAATTGGTCGCTGCGCCGAGATCTGGACGCACCTGCTCGCCAACGACATCGGCGACCTCATGGAGGTGGCACGGCCGATCCTGAGCGAGGAGCTGGGTGCGATGCTCGATGCGATGGCCGCCGTCTACTCTCCCGAGCGGCTCGCTCCGGCCGTCGTGCAGACCGAGTACATGCGCCTCGCCCGGGAGTGGAGCCTCTTCCTGGTCGATCACCCGGTCCTGGTCATGCCGACCTGGACGCAGCCGCCGTTCCCGCACGGCGCCGACCTCTCGGACGACATCGGAATCGGCGGTCTCTCCGAACTGCTGTGCTGCATCATCCCCGGCAACGTGCTGGCCCTGCCGGTCGTGGCGGTCCCGGTCGGAGTTGCCGACGGGCTGCCGCTCGGCGTGCAGTGCTACGCCGACCGCTGGCGCGAGGACCTCTGCCTGTCGGCGGCCGGCGACATCGAGGCGGCCCTCGGCACGATCACCCCCATCGACCCGGTGACCTGACCGCTCTCCGGCCGACTACCTCGATCAGGCGGGTTTCGTCGCCCTGATCAGCTTGACGGGGACGCCGCCGCCGATCGTCTTTTCGCCGGTGGCTTCGAGGCCCCGGGCATGCAGCGCCGCCTCGATGGCCACCACGTCCACGATCGTGGTCTCGGCCTCGTGGTCGTGGTGGGAGGCGTGCAGGGGATGGTCGGGATGGGTGAAGTCCTCGTCCATGAGCACGATCCGGCCGCCGGGGGCGAGCACCCGGACGAGCTCGTCGAAGGCGGCCTCGAGATCGACCCAGTGGTGGACGGCATTGACCGTCCAGAGCACATCGACGGAAGCATCGGCGACCGGCAGCGACTCGGCGACCCCGTCCGCCACCGTGATCCGGGACCTGGCCCGCTGGAATGGCCGCCGCATCGTCAGGATCGTCCGCATGAACCGCGACGGATCGACGGCGGTGACCGAGGCGCCCCGGCGGGCCGCCAGCACCGTGGCCGGCCCCATGCCGGCGCCGATGTCGACCGCCCGGTCACCCTCGCCCGGCGCGGCAAGGGCGAGCATGTCCCGGTTCACGTCCGACTGCCAGAACTTGCGGATATGGAACAACCAGTGGAACTTCGTCGACAACCGCTTGTCGTGGTCGTGCCTGTGGTGATCGTGCCCGCGGTGGTCGTGGCTCATGTCGGCTCCCCCAGCCCGAGTTCCCTGGAGATCACGAGCCGCTGGATCTCACTGGTTCCCTCACCGATCTCGAGGATCTTGGCGTCCCGGTAGAAGCGGGCGACCGGGGTCTCGTCGATGAACCCGTAGCCGCCGAAGATCTGGGTGGCCTCCCGGGTGGTGGTCACCGCCGCCTCGGTGGCGAAGAGCTTGGCGATGGCGGCCTCGCGCTTGAAGGGCCGCCCGGCGTCCCGCAGCCCTGCAGCGTGGTAGGTGGCGAGGCGGGCGGTCTCGAGCGCCACGGCCATGTCTGCGCACTTGAACGCCACCGCCTGGTAGGAGCCGATCGGGCGGCCGAAGGCGTTGCGCTCGCCGGCGTACCGCACGCACTCCTCGAGGCAGCCGGCGATCAGCCCCACCGACAGTGCGGCGATCGCCACCCGACCGTCGTCGAGCGTGGCCAGGAACTGGGCGAAGCCGCGTCCCGGCTTCCCCAACAGGTTGGCGACCGGCACCCGGCAGTCCTCGAAGACCAGGCCGTGGGTGTCGGAGGCGTGCCATCCCAGCTTGCGGTAAGGCGGCTCGACCACGAGGCCTGGCGTTCCGGCGGGCACGACAATCGTCGAGATGCCCTCTTCGGTCCGGGCGGTCACGGTGATCAGGCTGGTGATGTCGGTGCCCGAGTTCGTGATGAAGGTCTTGGCTCCGTCGATCACCCACTCGTCGCCGTCGAGGCGGGCACGCGTGGCGGTGGCGCCGGCGTCGGAACCGCCGCCCGGCTCGGTGAGGCCGAAGGCTGCCAGTCGGCGGCCGGCCACCAGGTCGGGCAGCCACTCGGCCTTCTGTTCGTCGGTGCCGTACTCGGCAATCGGTCGGGCACCCAGCGACACCCCGGCTTCGAGCGTGATGCCGATCGACTGGTCCACCCGGCCGATCTCCTCGATGGCGAGGCACTGGGTCGTCAGGCCGGCGCCGGCGCCACCCCACTCCTCGCCGAACATCAACCCGAACAGGCCGAGTTCGCCCATGGCCAGGACGGTGTCGGTCGGGAAGACGTGGTCGCGATCCCATGCCTCGGCGTGGGGCCGGATCTCGGCCTCGGCGAACTCCCGGACCACTCCCCGGAAGGCCTCCTGTTCATCGGTGAACTCGAGCATGGCTGTCTCTCCCTAGACCGGTGGCACACCGTGACGGCGTCGGGAGAACCCACGGTCCTTCGACGCAGCCATCGCCAGTCGCACGATCAACTCCCGCCGCAGGTCCTCTGGCTCCACGACGGCATCGACCACCAGGTCCGAGGCCAGGCGCAGCAGGTCGACGTCCTCGTCGAACTCCTGCCGGCGGGCCTCGACGAACGCCGCCCGCTCGTCGAGGTCGGCGATCTCGGCGATCTTGTTGGCGAACACCGCGTTCACAGCGGCATCAGCGCCCATCACGGCGATCTCGGCCGTAGGCAGTGCCAGGCATGCGTCGGGCCCGAACCCGGGTCCGCACATGGCGTAGAGCCCGGCGCCGTACGCCTTGCGCAGGATGACCGACACGGTCGGCACGGTGGCCTCAGAGACCGCCGTGATCATCTTGGCACCGTGACGGATGATGCCCTGGCGCTCGACCTGGGTGCCGATCATGAACCCCGGCACGTCGGCCAGGTAGACGAGCGGCACGTTGAAGGCATCACACAGCCAGATGAACCGGGCCGCCTTGTCGGCCGAGTCCACGAACAGCACGCCGCCGTTGACCGCAGGATTGTTGGCGACGATCCCCACGGGGTTGCCGTCGAGGCGACCGAAGCCGACGACCAGCTCGGGGGCGAACAGCGGCTTGAGCTCGAAGAACGAGTCGTCGTCGACCAGGCCCTCAACGACCCGGCGCACGTCGTAGCCGACCTTGTCGTCGGTCGGGATGGTGTCGGCGGTCAGCGGCGTCGACGGACCGGCCGGGGCGCACACCGGCGGCGGCTCCTCCCAACTGGTGGGCAGGAACGAAAACAGCCACTTCGCCTGTTCGATGGCGTCGGTGTCGTCGTCGGCCAGATTGTCGCCGCAACCGGAGACCGTGGCGTGCATGCGGGCGCCGCCCATCTCCTCGAGCGTGACATGCTCACCGACCACGATCTCGGCCATCCGTGGCGATCCGAGGTACATCGAGGCATTGCCCTCGACCATGAACACGGCGTCGCAGAACGCCGGGATGTAGGCGCCTCCCGCCGCCGACGGTCCGAACAGGCAGCAGATCTGCGGCACCCGCCCCGAGAGCATGACCTGATTGTGAAAAATGCGCCCGGCGCCGCGGCGCCCCGGGAAGAGTTGCACCTGATCGGTGAGCCGTGCGCCGGCCGAGTCGACGAACCAGAAGATCGGCAGGTCGGCCCCTAGGGCCCGCTCGGTGAGTCGGATGATCTTCTCGACTGTGCGGGCACCCCATGAGCCCGCCTTGACCGTGGGGTCGTTGGCCATCACCAATGCGGGGCGTCCCTCGACCAGGCCGCCGCCGGTCACCACGCCATCAGCCGGCAGGTCGCCGGCCAGGGCGTTGGCAAGCAGGGCGTCCTCGACGAACGTGCCCGGGTCGAACAGCAGGTCGATCCGCTCGCGTACCGGGAGCTTGCCGTCGCGGGCGAGGCGTGCCGCACCCTTTTCGGTCACCGCACGGGCCGTCGCGGCCAGGCCCCGGAAGTCGTGTGTCACGGTCCTCGTCGCCCCTGCTTCCCCTGCTGTCCCTGTATCGAGTGTTCCGCGCCCGTCGTCGGTCGGCGGACACGCATCCTGCCACAGGCCCGGCATGTCTGACCTGCCCGAACCCGTGCGAGACTCCGCCCCTGACCGACGCCGTTCCGACCAACGGAGCATCGATGTCCGACACGCAGAACCCGCAACCACCCAACCCTCAGCCCCTGGGCGGCAACGAGATGCCCCGCTACGGCGGCATCGCCACGTTCATGCGCCTGCCAGGTCGCATCGATCCGGCCGACCTCGACGTGGCCGTCGTCGGCGTGCCGCTCGACATCGGCACCTCCAACCGTCCCGGCGCCCGCTTCGGGCCACGCGGCATCCGCGACGAGTCGGTGCTGCTGCGCCCCTACAACATGGCCACCCGGGCGGCGCCGTTCGACAGCCTCCGCATCGACGACGTCGGCGACGTGGCGGCCAGCCCCTACGACCTGCTGGCGGCGGTCGATGCCATCGAGGCGTACTTCGACTCGCTGCTCGGACACGGGCTGATCACCGCTGCCATGGGGGGCGACCACACGGTCGTCCTGCCGATCCTGAAGGCCATGGCCAAGCGTCACGGTCCCGTCGGCCTCGTCCACATCGACGCCCACACCGACATCAACGACACCATGTACGGCTCGAAGATCGCCCACGGCACCCCGTTCCGGCGGGCCGTCGAGGCCGGCGTCCTGGACTGCGACCGGGTCGTCCAGATCGGCGTGCGCGGCACCGGCTACGCCGCCGACGACTTCGACTGGTCCCGTGACCAGGGCTTCCGGGTGGTCCAGGCCGAGGAGTGCTGGTACCGCAGCCTCGAACCGCTCATGGCCGAGGTGCGCGAGCAGGTCGGCGGCGGGCCCGTCTACCTGAGCTTCGACATCGACGGCCTCGACCCGGCCTTCGCCCCTGGCACCGGCACCCCCGAGGTCGGTGGCCTCACCATGCCGCAGGCCCTCGAGGTCATCCGGGGCTGCCGTGGACTCGACCTGGTCGGCTGCGACGTGGTCGAGATCGCCCCCATCTACGACACCAGCGGGATGACAAGCCTCGTCGGCGCCAACCTGCTCTACGAGATGCTCTGCGTGCTCCCCGGTGTCCAGGTCAGAGACTGACACCGCACCGCCGGCGGCCGACGGCGGACCGGGGCTCCTCCCGTACTTCCTGATCCTCGGCGGGATGTCGGCGGGCCTGGCGTCGATCATGACGCTGCTGGCCGAACTGCGGAGCGAACTCGGCTTCTCGGAGGCGGGCATCGGCCTGGCCATCGGCGCCGGTTTCGGTGCCGCCTTCGTCGCGACCCTGGTGATGGCCCCACATGCCGACCGGGGAAAGGCTCCGACACTGCTGCGGGTCGGCATCGTGCTGGGCATCTGCGGCCTGCTCATTCTGGCCATCAGCGACAATCTGTGGCACTTCGTGGCGGGCCGGATCGTCTTCGGCTTCGCGCTCGGGACCGCCGGGCCGGGTGCCCGCCGCACGGTCATCGTGGCCGACCCCGACAATCTGGGCCGCAACATGGGCCGACTCGGCGCATGGGACGTCGGCGGCTTCGTGATCGGCCCGCTCGTGGCCGCCGTGCTCAACGGCGTGGGCGGCTTCCGGCTGACGTTCTGGGTGTTTGCCGGGCTGCTGGTCCTGCTGCTCCCCATGTCGTGGCGGGCGCGGCCCGACACGGCTGCACGGGACACCGAGGGCCTGGGTTTCCGGGGACTCTTCAGGATCCGCCGCCTGGTCGGCGCCTTCTTCGTCGTTGCCGCCTACTTCGTGTTCATCGGCGCCATGGAGGCGGTCTGGATCCTCGAACTCGACACCCGTGGTGCCTCGAGCATGGTCATCGGCATCGGCCTCACGATGGCCGCCCTGCCGATCCCGCTCCTCTCCCCGTGGGGCGGTGTCCTGGCGCAGCGCTACGGCGCCCGCCGCTGGGCGATCGGGAGCCTGTCGGTGCTCAGCCTCGCCATCGTCTTCTACGGCATCGTCCCGGGCGTGCTCTGGCTGCTCATCGTGACCATGCTCACTTCAGTTCTCGAGGGCTTCGGCTTCCCGTCGGCGCCGATGCTGGTCGCGGCGGCGGTCACCGAGGAGCGGCAGGCATCGGCACAGGGGCTCATGGGCGCCGTCGAGCTGGCGACGGGTGCCGTGGCCGCCATCGCCTTCTCCGTCCTCTATGGCGCGACCGATGACCTGATGGTCTGGATCTGCACGTCCGCGGTCATGGTCGTGCTCCTGGCTATAGGCGCCGTGCTCACCCGTCCTCCGGATCGCCAACCCGTGCGACCTGGCGTACCCTTCGGCCTGATCAGGAGGCTCTTCGAATGACCAATGCACTACTGCATCCCTTCACCCCCGCGGCTAAGCCACGCTCCGAATTCATCAACATCGTCCGCGGCGAGGGATCGCTCGTCTACGACGACACCGGCAAGGACTACGTCGACGGGCTGGGCAGCCTCTGGTACTGCCAGGTGGGCCACGGCCGCACCGAGATCATCGATGCGGTCACCGACCAGATGCGGCGGATCGAGGCGTACAACATCTTCGACCCGTTCACCAACGAGCCGGCCGACCGTGTGGCCGAGATGATCGTCGAGCGGTCGCCGTTCCCCGACGGCCGGGTGTTCCTGGGCTGTTCCGGTTCCGAGGCCGTCGACACCGCCATCAAGATCGCCCGCCAGGCGATGCAGCGCCGCGGCCAGGCCGATCGCCAGGTCGTCGTGCGCCGCACCAACGGCTACCACGGCACCAACCTCGGTGGCACCTCCGCACAGGGCATCGCCCCCAACCGGGAGGGCTGGGGCGACCTGGTCCCCCACTTCGTCGAGGTCCCCCACGACGACCTCGAGGCGTTGGCCCAGGTGTTCGCCGACCAGGGCGACCGGATCGCTGCGATCATCACCGAGCCCGTGCAGGGCGCCGGCGGCGTGTTCCCCCCGGTCGACGGCTACCTCGAGGGCATGCGCCGCCTCTGCGACCAGCACGGCGCCCTGCTGATCTTCGACGAGGTCATCTGCGGGTTCGGCCGCACCGGGGAGTGGTTCGGCGCCCAGACGTTCGGGGTCACCCCCGACCTGATCACGTTCGCCAAGGGCGTCACCTCCGGCTACCAGCCGCTGTCGGGGGTGTTGCTGTCCCGCGACCTCAGCGCCGAGTTCGAGGAGCCGGGGTTCCTCCTGCGCACCGGCTACACCTATTCGGGCCACCCGGCGGCCTGTGCCGCAGGCATCGCCAACATCGAGTTGATGGAGGCCGAGGACCTGATCGTGCGCGGCCGCCACGTGGGTGAGCAGGTCCGCAACGGGCTCGAGGCCCTCGTCGGCGACGGGCTGGTCGAGTCGTGGCGCGGGATCGGCGCCGTCTACGCCGCCGAACTGGGCCGCGACTCCATCCCGGTGCGCAACGCCATCCTCGATGCCGGGGTGATCGTCCGCCCGATCGGCACCTGCCTGGCCATCTGCCCGCCGCTCGTCATCACCGACGACGAGGTCGGCCGCATCATCGACACCATGGCGGCCGCCCTGAAATAGGGACCGGGAGGCCGGCGCTAGCCGGTGCCCCAGGAGAACGTGAGCTTCTCCATCTTGAGGATCGAGAAGACCTCGGTGGAGGCCACGCCCTCGATGGCACGGATCCGGTCGTTGACGAGTTCGAGCAGGGCGTCGTTGTCGGTGCAGATCAACTCGGCCAGCACGTCGTAGCGGCCGGCGGTGATCAGCACGTACTCCGACTCCTCCATGGCCGCCACCGCAGCGGCGACCCGCCGGACGTCGCCGGTCACGGTGATGCCGACCATGGCCTGGGTGTTCAGGCCGAGGCTGAGCGGATCCGAGATCGCAACGATCTGCACCACGCCGCGGTCGAGCAGGCGGTTCACGCGCTGGCGCACGGCCGCCTGCGACAGGCCCACCTTCGGGGCCAGTCTGGCGTACGCCATGCGGCCGTCGACCTGGAGTTCGCGGATGATCGCCTTGTCGACGTCGTCGAGGACGAACACCTCGCTCCGTGGTTCGGACACGGTGCTCAGACCCCCAGTTCCGCCATGGCCTCGGTGAGCGCCGTGCGCAACTTGGCATTGATCTCCTCGAACTGCTCGGGCCCGGCGATGAGCGGCGGTGAGAGCTGGATGACCGGTTCTCCCCGGTCGTCGGCACGGCAGATGAGGCCCAGTTCGAGGAGCCGGTTGGAGAGGAAGCCGCGCAGCAGGTGCTCGCGCTCCTCGTCGCTGAACGACGACCGGGTGTCGCGGTCCCGTACCAGCTCGATGCCGTAGAAGTAGCCCTCGCCACGGATGTCGCCGACGATGGGCAGGTCCATGAGGTCGTCGAGGGAGGCCCGGAAGGCCACCTCGTTGTCCAGGACGTGGCCCACGATGTTCTCGTCCTCGAAGATCTTCAGGTTGGCGAGCGCCACTGCGCAGCTCACCGGGTGGCCGGCGAACGTGATGCCGTGGAGGAACGACTCGCCGGTGCCCACGAACGGCTCGGCGACCCGGTCGCTCACGATCATGGCACCGAGGGGGGCGTAGCCCGAGGTGAGGCCCTTGGCCGACGTGATGATGTCTGGCTGGTAGCCGTAGCGCTCGCAGCCGAACATGTATCCGATGCGCCCGTAGGCGCAGATGACCTCGTCGGAGACCAGCAGCACGCCGTGCCGGTCGCAGATCTGGCGCACCCGGTCGAAGTAGCCGGGTGGTGGCACGAAGCAGCCGCCGGCGTTCTGCACGGGTTCGAGGAACACCGCCGCAATGGTCTCGGGGCCCTCCCGCAGGATGGCCTCCTCGATGGCGTCGGCGGCGTGGAGCGAGCAGTGCGGCTCGTCCTGACAGGTCGGGCAGCGGTAGTGGTTGGTCTCGGGCACCTTGACGGCACCTGGCACCAGCGGCTCGAAGACGGTCTTGATCGACTCGAGGCCGGTGATGGAGAGCGCCCCCATGGACGTGCCGTGGTAGGCGAGGTTGCGGCTGATGACCTTGATGCGGTCGGGCTGGCCGAGCAGCTTGAAGTACTGGCGGGCCAGCTTCCAGGCCGACTCGACCGCCTCGGATCCGCTGGTGGTGAAGAAGATCCGGTTCAGGTCACCCGGGGCCAACGAAGCCAACTTGGCCGCCAGCTCGATGGCTGTGGGATGGCCGTAGGTCCAGATCGGGAAGTAGGCGAGCGTCGCCGCCTGGTCGCCGGCTGCTCGGGCCAGTTCTGGCCGGCCGTGGCCCAACTGGCTGACGAAGAGCCCGGCCAGGCCGTCGAGGTAGCGGTTGCCCTTCGAGTCCCAGACATAGCAGCCGTCGCCGCGCTCGATGATGTGCATGCCATCGACGTCGTTGTTCAGCACGCTGAAGTGGCCCCACAGGTGGCGTTCGGCCAGGTCGGCCAGTCGTTGGTGTTCGCTGCTCATCGTCTCGTCCTCGTGTCGTCGATGTCGGCCGGGGACCGCCGGTCCCGGGGCGCAATGCCCCGGGACCGGCCACCCGGAGGGTCTTGGTCGAACTTGCCAGATCAGCTGCGGGCCCGGAGGAGGGCGTCCGTGAAGTTGATCTCGAAGTCGCCCGTGTCGGAGATGAACTCGAGCTTCGACATGTCCGTCGGGTAGATGATCGTGTTGTCGAGCACCTCCTGATCGATGTACTGCTCCGACGCCTTGTTCGGGCTGGCGTACCAGTTGTAGTTGGTCAGCTGGGCGCCGTTCTCTGCGTCGAGCAGGAAGTTCATGAAGGCGAACGCCGTGCACGGGTGCGGGGCATCGGAGAGGACTGCCATGTTGTCCACCCAGATGGTGCCGCCCTCGTCGGGCACGAAGTAGTCGTACTCGCTGTCACCCTCCTCGAAGTCCCAGAGGAAGTTGCCGCTGTAGCCGTGGCCGACGACGGATTCGCCGGTGACCATCAGGTCGCCGTACTGGTCGGAGTCGAAGGCCGCCACGCGGCTGACGGCGTCGGCGACGACCGCCTCGGCTTCGGCCAACTCGGACTCGCTCGTCGAGTTGAGCGAGTAGCCCAGGTACTTGAGGGCAGCGCCCATGGTCTCACGTGGATCGTCGAGGATCGTGATCTTGCCGGCGAGGCCGTACTGCTCGGCCAGGGCGGCATCGAACAACAGGCCCCAGGTGTGCGGAACCTCTCCGGTCACGCCGATGTCGACGCCGATGCCGGTGGTTCCCCACTGGTAGGCGGCGGTGTGGATCGCTCCCGGGTCGTACGGCGGATCCTCGAACGTCTCGGAGACGTTCGACTTGTTCGGTACCGCTGCCGTCTGGACCGGCTGGATCATCGCCTCGGTGACCAGGATCGAGACCATGTAGTCGGATGGGATGATCATGTCGTAGCCCGATCCTCCGGCCTCGACGCGTCCGAACATCTCCTCGTTCGAGGGGTAGAAGTCCTCGGTCACGGTGACTCCGAACTCGTCCTGGAACATGGTGATCAGGTCGGGGTCCATGTACTCGGACCAGTTGTAGAAGTTGAGATCGCCATCGGTCTCACCGACTGTGCATTGCTTGTACGCCGACGATTCCTCGTCGCTGCCGCATGCCGCGGCCGTCACGCTGAACACGCACAGCAGTGCGAGCAGCCTCATCCATTTCCTCATCGGGTATTCCTTCCCATTTCTCCGGGTGCCCGGCGGTTGCCGGGTCACTTCCCCTTCTGCGAGCTGGTCGCCCGCTCCAGGACCAGCGACGCGATGACCAGGGTCATCGACGCCACAAGGATCACGACGGACACTGCGTTGATCAGGGGGCTGACCCCCTTGCGCAGCATCCCGAACACGTAGACCGACACCGGGGTGGCTCCCACGCCCGACACGAAGCTCGAGACGACGACGTCGTCCAGTGAGAGCGTCACGGCCAGCAGGGCACCACCGAGTACGCCCGGCATGATCTGCGGGAGCGTGATCCGACGGAAGGTCTGCCACCGGTTGGCGTAGAGGTCGGCAGCGGCTTCCTCCATGGAGGCGTCGAGGTTGGCCAGCCTGGCCCGCACGACGACGGAGACGAACGAGATGTTGAACGCCACGTGCGACAGCACGAGCTTTTCGAGGCCGTCGGTCAGGTTGACCCCGGGTATGACGTTGAACCACTGGGCGGTCTCCCCGAAAAAGACCAGCATCATCACGGCCATCGTGACATCGGGGATGATGATCGGCAGGTAGAGAACCGCGTCGAAGAACTTCTGGCCCCACCACCGGAAGCGTTCGATGGACAGGGCGGCAAGCGTGCCGAGCACCACCGAGATGACCGTCGAGGCGACACAGACCTTGACCGAGATCCAGATCGACTTCTGGATGTTGTCGTTGTCGAGGAAGTCGCCGTACCAGGACAGCGAGAAACCGGTCCACTTGCCCACCACGGAGCTCTTGTTGAACGAATAGACGACGAGCACCACGATCGGGGCGTAGAAGAACACGAAGACCAGCAGTGAGTGGGCCCGAAACAGCCATCTGCTGGCCCCCATCGGCTCGGCGGTCGACCGGGCGACGCCCTTGCCCATCAGCGGGTCGCCCGTTCAGGGGGTGTCGCCGGGGCGATCACAGGGTTCTCCCGCCTTGGCGGAAGTAGACGAGCGTGCCGACCAGCATCACGCCGAGGACGACCACGGACAGCGAGGCACCCAGTGGGCCGTTCCGGGCGTCCATGAACTGGTCGACGATGTAGCTGCCCATGAGCCCCTTCTTGTTGCCACCGAGGATGGCCGGGGTGACGAAGGCGCCGAACGATGGCACGAAGACGAGGATCGAGCCGGCGACGACACCGGGCCTGGACAGTGGCCACACCACGCGGCGAAAGGCCATCCATCCACTGGCGTAGAGGTCGCGGGCGCCCTCGACGAGGCTCCAGTCGATGCGTTCGATGGATGCGTACAACGGCAGCACCATGAAAGGCAGGTAGCCGTAGACCAGGCCGAGGATCACGGCCTTGCTGGTGAACAGGATGCGGCCACCGCCGAGGCCGACGGCCGACACCAGCTGCGTGAACAGGCCGTCGCTGTCGAGCAGCACCCGCCAGGCGTAGGTCCGGATCAGGAAGTTGGACCAGAACGGGATCATGACGGCGACGAGCATCATGTTGCGAACGGCCGGGCTGCGTGTCGAGATGAAGTAGGCCAGCGGATACGCCAACGCCAGGCAGATGAGCGTGGTGAGGAGGGCGATCCAGAGGGACCGGAATGCCACGGCCCGCACGGCATCCTCGCCGAGGCGCCGGTAGGCCTCGACGTTCCAGTTGCCGAGTTCCGTTCGGCCGCTCCTGGTCCTGGTGGCGAACGAGTAGGTGATGACGATCCCGAGTGGGATCACGAAAAAGATCAGCAGGTAGACCATCGCCGGAAGGCCGAGCAGGAAGCCCCGGCGGGACTCCGCCCGTTCGGCCTTGTGCTCGAGGCCCGGCATCGTCTCGACGGTCATCAGCCGACCAGCACCGACGTGTGGTCGGGATCGAACGAGACCGTGACCTGGTCGCCGGGATGCCGACGGTCGCCTGCCAACGTCGCCGGGCACCGGATCTCGAGGTGCATCCAGTCGACGGAGACCGAGTAGATGATGGCATTGCCGAGGTAGACGACCGAGTCGACGACGCCATCGAGGCGGTGGCGACTGTCGGGGGCCTGGCCCCGGCCGTGCACGGTGAGGCGTTCGGGCCGCACGGTGATCGCAACGGCGGTTCCCTCGGCCTGGTCGCTTGACACCCGGAGCCGGTCGCCGTTGCCGAGGACGACCTCGTCGCCGCTGGCCACGGTGGCCTCGAGGAAGTTGGTGCGGCCGATGAAGTCGGCGACGAACCGGGTCGTGGGGCGTTCGTAGATGGCCTCCGGCGTGTCGATCTGGAGGACCCGACCCTCGTGCATGACCCCGATGCGGTCGCTCATGGTGACCGCCTCCTCCTGGTCGTGGGTGACGTAGACGAAGGTGATGCCGACCTCGCGCTGCAGGTTCTTGAGCTCGGTCTGCATCTGTTGGCGGAGCTTGAGGTCGAGGGCGCCGAGCGGTTCGTCGAGGAGCAGCACCTCGGGTCGGTTGACCAGCGCTCGGGCGAGCGCCACCCGCTGTTGCTGGCCGCCGGAGAGTTGACCGGGCCGGCGATGCCCGAGGCCACCCATCTCGACGAGGTTGATCACCCAGTCGATCAGTTCGGTGCGCTCGTCCTTCCCGACCTTGCGCATCTCGAGCCCGAATCCGATGTTGGCCCGCACATCCATGTGCGGAAAGAGGGCGTAGCTCTGGAACACGGTGTTGACCGGACGCTTGTTGGGGGGGCGCAGGCCCATCTCGTCGCCGTGGATCTTCAGGGTGCCCTGGGTGGGCAGCTCGAGCCCGGCGATCATGCGCAGGGTCGTGGTCTTGCCACAGCCAGAGGGTCCGAGGAGGGAGAAGAACTCGCCGTCCGCGATGGTCAGGTCGATGTCGTCGACGGCGGTGACGTCGCCGAAGCGCTTGGTCACGCCCAGCAACTCGACGGCGATGGTGGCTTCGCTCATGGTGCGGAGGTTCCCCCTTGCTACGACCTCATGCCGGCGCCTCGTGTGTCCACGGGCTGGCAACATAGTAGTGATTCCGTTGTCTCAGCGCAAGTTGGCAACGGAATCATTCTTCGACTACGTTTCAGTCAACCAATCCTGTGGCAGTCAGGCACCCAAGGAGCCGACCCGTGCACCCGTCCCTCGCCGACACCCGCCCCGCCGTCTTCTGGCTCGAACGCTCCGACGCCCCCGAGCCGGCAGGACCACTCTCGGGCGGCCACACGGCCGACCTCGTCGTCGTCGGGGCGGGGTTCACCGGGCTCTGGACGGCGCTCCAGGCCGTCGAAGCCGATCCCGGCCGCCGCATCGTCGTCCTCGAGGCCGAGACGGCCGCCTTCGGCGCCAGCGGCCGCAACGGCGGCTTCTGCGAGGCCTCGCTCACCCACGGCCTCGGCAACGGACTCTCCCACTGGCCCGACGAAATGCCGACGCTGCTGCGGCTCGGCGACGAGAACCTCGACGGGCTCCTCGACACCATCGACCGGCACTCCATCGACTGCGACGCCGAAAGGACCGGCGCCATGGACGTCGCCGTCGAGCAATGGCAGGCCGACGATCTGCGCACCGGGGCCGACGACTGTGCACGATTCGGCATCGACGCCGAACTGCTCGACGCTGGAGCGGTCCGGGCTGAAGTCGACTCCCCCACCTACCTGGCCGGCCTCTGGTTGCGGTCGAGTGCCGCCATGGTCGATCCGGCCCGCCTGGCGTGGGGTCTCCGGGCCGCAGCCCACTCGCTCGGGGTCGTGTTCCACGACCACTCCCCCGTGCGCTCGGTGCGGCGATCGGGCACCGGGGTCGAGGTGCGGACCGACCACGGCAGGATCACCGCCGACCGGGCCATCGTGGCCACCAACGCCTACCGGAAGCCGTTGCCGCGGATCCGTCGCCACGTCATCCCGGTGTACGACCACGTGCTCATGACCGAACCGCTCTCCGCCGAGCAGTGGTCGGCGGTCGGCTGGGACAACCGCCAGGGGCTCTCCGACTCCGGCAACCAGTTCCACTACTACCGGCGCACCGCCGACGGACGAATCCTGTGGGGCGGCTACGACGTCCTGTACCACTTCGGCGGACGCGTCGGCCCCGCCGTCGAGCGACACGATCCCACCACCAATCTGCTGGCCCGGAACTTCTTCACCACCTTCCCCCAACTCGACGGGCTCCGGTTCACGCACAGTTGGAGCGGTCCGATCGCATCGACGACGCGGTTCACCTGTGCGTGGGGGTCCACCCACCGGGGGCGGGTCGCCTGGGCCGCCGGCTACACGGGGCTCGGCGTCGGCGCCAGCCGCTTCGGCGCACGGGTCGCCCTCGACCTGGTCGACGGGCTCGCAACGGAGCGCACCGAACTCGAGATGGTGCGACGACGGCCCTTCCCGTTTCCACCAGAACCGGCACGATGGCTCGCCGTCCAGGGCACCCGGGCCGCCATCAAGCGGGCCGACCGGCGGCAGGGCCGGCCGGGCCTGTGGCTGCGGATGCTCGACCGGATCGGCATCGGACTCGACAGTTAGCGTCGGTGCCGTGTCCGCCGACTACCGCTCCCTCTCGTTCTGGCACGACACCGTGCCGGGATCGCTCGACCCCCGGCCGGCGCTGCCCGGGGACCGCGACGCCGACGTGGCCGTCATCGGCGCCGGCTACACCGGCCTCTGGACCGCCTACCACCTCGCCCTGCTCGACCCGTCGCTGCGCATCGTCGTGCTCGAACGGGAGATCGCCGGCTTCGGCGCCTCGGGCCGCAACGGCGGCTGGGCCCTCGGCGAATACGGGATCAGCCCGATGGCCTTCGCCGCTGCGTCCTCACGCGATGCCGCCCTGCGCCAGACGCGGGCCCTCTACGACGCCGTCGATGCCATCGGCCGGGTCGCCGACGCCGAGGACATCGACTGCCACTACGCCAAAGGTGGCTGGATCGACTGGGCCCGCAACCCGGCGCAACTCGAGCGGTCGGAGGCGAGCGTGGCGGCCCGCCACGAGCTGGGGCTCACCGAGGACGAGGTCCGGCTGCTGGGACCCGACGAGGCCCGGACCTTCGGCAACGCCTCCGGGGTCCTCGGCGGCAAGTTCCTGAGCGCCGTGGCCGCCATCCACCCGTCGCGGCTCGTCCGCGGGCTCGCCGAGGCGTGTGAGCGGCGGGGGGTCGTCATCCACGAGGGCACGGCCTGCACCGGCTTCGAGCCGGGCATCGTCCACACCGACCGGGGCAACGTGCGGGCCGAGGTCGTGGTGCGCGCCACCGAGGGCTACACCCGCGACCTCGCCGGCCACCGCCGCACGATGGCGCCGATCTACTCGCTCATGATCGCCACCGCCCCGCTCCCCGACCAGGTCTGGGACGAGATCGGACTCCACGCCCGACCCACGTTCAAAGACACCCGCAACCTCACCATCTACGGGCAACGGACCGCCGACGGGCGCTTCGCCTTCGGGGGCCGCGGCGCCCCCTACCGGTTCGGCTCGCGCATCGACCCGGCCACAGAGCGGGCCGGCGGCGTCCACGACACACTGGTCGAGACCCTGCGCGAACTGTTCCCCGTGATCGGCGACGTCGAGGTCACCCACCGCTGGGGCGGCGTTCTGGGAGCCCCACGCGACTGGTTCCCGGCCGTGCGGCTCGACCGCCCGACCGGCCTGGCGACCGCCGGCGGCTATGTCGGCGACGGGGTCGCCGCATCGAAGCTGGCCGGCCACACGCTGGCCGAGCTGATCGTCGGTGTCGAGAGCGAACGCACAGACCTGCCATGGGTGGGCCACGAATCGCCGAGGTGGGAGCCGGAGCCGCTGCGCTGGCTGGGCGTCAATGCCGGGCTCATGGTGGCCGCTGTCGCCGACCGGGCCGAGGCCCGCCGGGGTCACATCACCTGGCACAGCAAGGTGCTCAAGCGCCTGATCGGCTGACGTCGGGCATCTGCCCCGACGATCCGCGAACATGGGGGCGTGACACGCTTCCCCCGGTGGTCCCTGGCGCCGCTCCTCGTGGTCGCTGCCTGTGGCAGTGCCGCCACGACACCCTCCTCCACCACGACCACGCTCGCCGCCACCACTACGGCGCCCGCCGCCACCACTACGGCGCCCACCACCACGACCACGCCCACCGCCACGACCACGACCGCCGCCGCGACGGACCTCTTGGCAGCGCTCATCGTGGCCGACGTGGAACCGCCGCTCGACTACGACCGGGGCGACTGGGGGTCCGGCTGGTCCGACGCCGACGGTGACTGCCAGGACACGCGCCAGGAGGTCCTGGTCGAGGAGTCGGTCAGCCCGGTGATCCTCGAGGACGGCGGCTGCCGGGTCGACATCGGGCGTTGGTACGGGGCCTTCACCGACACCTGGTTCGACGATCCCGGCGACCTCGACATCGACCACTTCGTCCCGCTGGCCAACGCCCACCGCTCGGGCGGCTGGGCCTGGGACCGGGACACGAAGCGGGCCTACGCCAACGACCTCGGCGATCCCGGCCACCTCATCGCCGTCTCGTCATCGGCCAACCGCTCGAAGGGCGCAAGGGGCCCCGAGGAGTGGACGCCCGAAAGCATCGGTTTCCACTGCGAGTACGCGACGACCTGGACCCGGATCAAGATCAGCTGGAGCCTCACCGTCACCCCTGCGGAACACGATGCCCTCTCCGGGCTGCTGGCGGGGTGCGACGCGTCGGTCACCCTCGGCACGACCCCGCCGGTACCCACCTCGACCACGACCCCTCCGCCATCGACCACCGTCGGGCAGACGACGACCACCGGAGCCGGCGACGCCCCCGCCGATCCCGGGAACTCGATGAACTGCTCGGACTTCACCACCTACGCAGGGGCGAAGACCTGGTTCGACACCTACTTCCCCGACTACGGGGATGTGGCGCTCCTCGACAATGACGACGACGGCGAACCGTGCGAGTCGCTGCCAGGCGGCCCCTGAGCCCGAACCCGGAGAAGCGCCGGCCGGAACCTCAGGCGCCGGCGGCGGTGAGGGCCCTTTCGGTGAGCACCCGGGCCAGGTGGGCCCGGTAGTCGCCGTCGGCGTTGTTGTCGGTCGGCGGCTCGGTGCCGTCGGCGGCAACTGCCGCAGCGTCGCCAGCCGAGGCTCCACCGGCCACGGCGGCCTCGACACCCGAGGCCCGCAGCGGCGTGGAGCCCATGTTCACGAGCGCCACCCCGGCACCTGCCTCGGCGACCACCACGCCGACGATGGCCCAGTCCTGGGCCCGTCGGTTGAACTTCTGGTAGCACCAGCCACCGGTCGAGACCGGCACGCGCACCTCGGTGAGGAGTTCGTCGGGGCCGAGCGCCGACTCGAGGAAGCCGGTGAAGAAGTCGGTGGCCGCGATCTCGCGGCTGCCGCCCGGGCCGGACGCCACGAGGGTGCCCCCCAGGGCGAGCACGGCTGCCGGCAGGTCGGATGCCGGATCGGCGTGGGCCAGCGAGCCGCCCAGGGTGCCCCGGTGCCGCACGGCCGGATCGCCGACCTGTGCGGCCACGTGGGCCAGCAGCGGACAGGCGGCCGCCAGATCGGCAGAGTGCTCGAGCGCGCTGTGGGTGGTCAGGGCGCCGATGCTCACGGTGTCGCCATCGATGCTGATTCCCGACAGGTCGTCGAGCCGGCCGATGTCGATCAGCACCGAAGGCGTGGCGAGGCGCAACCGCATGAGGGGCACCAGCGACTGGCCGCCGGCCAGCAGCTTGGCCTCGTCGCCGGCCTCGGTGAGAGCGGCGATCGCCGCCTCGGCGGAATCGGCCAGGACGTAGTCGACCGCTGCGGGGATCATGCCGATCCCCCCTGTGCCGCCTCGATGGCTCGTCGGACGGTCATGGGCGAGGCCGGCATCGTGATGTCGGTGATGCCCATCGGGCGCAGGGCGTCGACGACGGCGTTCATGACCGCCGGCGTCGAGGCGATGGTGCCCGCCTCGCCGATGCCCTTCACCCCCATCGGGTTGGAGGGCGACGGCGTGACCGTGTGGTCCAACTTCATGTCGATGCACTCGGCGGCCGATGGCACCAGGTAGTCGGCCAGGTTGGCGGCCCTGCACTGCCCGTCGGCGTCGTAGGCGGCGTCCTCCCAGAGGGCCTGGGCGATGCCCTGCACGATGCCTCCGTGCAGCTGGCCCTCGACGATGAGCGGGTTGATCTGGTTGCCGCAGTCGTCGACCGCTGCGTAGTCGAGCAGCTCGACGGCGCCCGTGGCCTCGTCCACCTCGACCACGGCGATGTGCGTGCCGAACGGGAAGACGAAGTTGGACGGGTCGAACGTGACCTGGGCCTGCAGGTTGGGCTCCATCCCGTCGGGCAGGTCGTGGGCCGTGAAGGCGCCGAACGCGACACCGGCCAGCGGGACCTCCTTGTCGGGGCTGCCCCTGACACTGAACGTGCCGCCGGCGAACTCGAGGTCGTCGGCGTTGGCCTCCAGCATGTGGGCGGCGATGGCCCTGGCCTTGTCGATGACCTGTTCGGTCGCCATCCAGATGGCGGTGCCGCCCACGGCCAGCGACCGGGACCCGTAGGTGTCCATGCCGAGCGGTGAGATGGACGTGTCGGAGTGGAGCACCTCGACGTCGTCGGGGTCGATGCCGAGCTGGTCGGCCACGATCATCGACCAGCAGGTCTCGTGGCCCTGGCCGTGCGGCGTGGCGCCGGTGACGACCTGGACCTTGCAGGTGGGCAGGATCCGCACGGTCGCCGACTCCCAGCCGCCGGCGCCGTAGTTCAGCGCCGCCAGGGTCCGGCTCGGGGCCAGGCCGCACATCTCGACGTACGACGAGATGCCGAGGCCCAGGTGGGTGGTCGACCCGGCGGCCCGCCGTTCGGCCTGTTCGGCACGACGGCCGTCCCAGTCGATCAGCTCCTTGGCCCGGTCGAGCGTGGGCTGGTAGTTGCCAGAATCGAAGATCAGGCCGGCCGGCGAATCGTAGGGGAACTTCTCGGTCGGGATGAAGTTGCGGGACCGGATCTCGTCCTGGCCGACGCCCACGGCCACGGCCAGTGCGTCCATCGCACGCTCGATGGCATACGTCGCCTCGGGACGGCCGGCGCCACGGTAGGCATCGGTCGGCGTGAGGTTGGTGAACACGCTCTTGCAGGTGAACGAGTAGACGGGCACGTCGTAGAGCCCGTGGTACAGGAACGCCCCGAGCAGCGGCACACCGGGCGCGACCAGTTGCAGGTAGGCGCCCATGTCGGCGAGCAGGGTGGCCCGCACGGCGGTGAGCTTCCCGTCGGCGTCGGCGGCCAGCTCGATGGTCTGTCGCTGGGCGCGGCCATGGACGGTCGACCCGGCGGCCTCGGTGCGTCCCTCGGTCCAGCGCACGGGCACGCCATGGCGCTGGGCGAGGACTATGCAGAGGATCTCCTCTGCATAGACGTTGAGCTTGCAGCCGAAGCCGCCCCCGACGGATGGTGCGATGACCCGCAACTTCTGTTCGGGAATGCCCACCGTGAGCGCCGCCATCACCCTGAGGACGTGCGGGATCTGCGTAGACGAGTAGAGGGTCATGTCGCCGTTGTGCGGCGCCGGTACTGCAGCCACGCCGCGTGGCTCCATGGCTGTCGGGATGAGGCGCTGGTGCACGAACGTCTCGGTGATGTGGTGTTCGGCGGCGGCGAATGCCGCCGTCACGGCGTCCGGCTCGGGGGTCAGCTCCCAGACATAGGACACGTTGGTCCCACAGTCGTCGTGGATCACGAGGCGGTCGGTCTCGGCGTCCTCGATCGTGACGACGGCTTCGAGCGGCTCGTAGTCGACGACCACGCCCTCGATGCCGTCCGCCGCCGCATACCGGGATTCGGCGACCACGACGGCGACGATGTCCCCGGCGTAGTTGGCCTTGCCCTGGGCGATCGGGTAGTGGGCGGGGTTCTTCATGTCGTCGGTGACGGGCCAGGCACAGGGCAGCGGGGCCGCCCAGGCGTCGGCCAGGTCTTCGCCGGTGTAGACGGCGACCACGCCGGCGATGGCGAGTGCCGCCGAGGTGTCGATGCCGGTGATGCGGGCGTGGGCGTAGGGGCTGCGGACGCAGGCCAGCCAGAGGGCGCCCGGAATCTGCAGGTCGTCGATGAACCTGGCCTCGCCGGTCAGCAGGGCCGGATCCTCACGGCGGAGGCGGGGCTTGCCGACGATGCCGCCGGTGAACGGGGTCTCGGTCACGGTCATGTCTGTGTTCCCCTCACTCGCCGGCGGCCAGGACGGCCGCGACGATGTTCTGGTAGCCGGTGCAGCGGCAGAGGTTGCCCTCGAGGCCCACCCGCACGCCGTCGGCGTCGAGGTCGTCGTACTCGTCGAGCAGCGACACGGCGGCCATGACCATGCCTGGCGTGCAGTAGCCGCACTGCAGGGCATGGCACTCGTGGAATGCCTGCTGCATCGGGTGGAGGCCGTCGGGGCCGGCGAGGCCCTCGATGGTCGTGACGTCGGCGCCGTCGACCTGTGCGGCGAGCAGCGTGCACGACTTGGCCGAGCGGCCGTCGACGAGCACGGTGCAGGCACCGCACGAGCTGGTGTCGCATCCGATGTTGGTGCCGGTCAGCCCGAGGACGTCGCGCAGGTAGTGCACGAGCAGCGTCCGTGGCTCGACGTCGGCGGAACGGACCGTCCCATTGACGGTGACGGAGACCTCCATCGGCTTCCCCCTTGGGTCTTTCCGATGGGACGTCGCGGCGCCGTCGCCGCGTGCACCCGTTCCACCGGGGTCGCGATGATGGCACAAGATCCGGGGTCGGGCCACCGGACCGACTCAGTCCGCTGCCAACAGGTCCTCGTAGCGGGCGTGGTCGACCGCGAAGAACGCCACCAGGACCACCTCGTCGATGGCATCCGGGTGGTGGTCACCGAACGCCCGGACCGTGTCGACGGCGATCCGGGCCGCTGCCTCCTTCGGGTAACCGTAGACGCCGGTGGAGATGGCAGGGAACGCCACGCTGCAGGCCCCGAGGTCGGCCGCCACCTCGAGGGAGCGCCGGTAGCAGGAGGCCAGTTGGTCGGCCTCGCCGTGGGCGCCGCCCTTCCACTCGGGGCCGACCGCGTGGATGACCCAACGGGCCGGCAGGTCGTGGCCGCCGGTCGGCTTCGCCTCGCCGGTGGCGCAGCCGCCGAGGCCCCGGCATTCGTCGAGCAACCCTGGACCGGCGGCACCATGGATGGCGCCGTCGACGCCGCCCCCGCCGAGCAGAGCCTCGTTGGCGGCGTTGACGATGGCGTCGACGACCAGGGTCGTGATGTCGCCCCGCCAGTACCGCAGGATCACGATGCCGCCTCGACGACGATGACCTCGGCGTTGTGCCCGGGTGACCTGCCGAGCGACGCGTCGGCGGTCACGAGGGGGAGGCCGAGGTCCTCGGCCAGTGCGATGAACGCTGCGTCGTAGGCACTGAGGTTGTGGCGCAGCTCCCAGACCCGGTCACGGAGCAGGGTGTGCGGATAGCGCTCGATTCGCAGGTCGCCGAAGTCGGTCAGGACCGCGGCAGCCTGTCTGTCGGTGAGCTCACCGAGACGCTCCAGCCGTGACATGGCGTGCAGGAACTCGACATCGAGCAGGTGGGGGGCATGCATGCCCTGCTCGGTCCGAAGTGGGGTGCCCCGGTAGGCGCCGGGATCGAGGAGCAGGTTCACCGCTGCCGACGTGTCAATGACGATCACGGTCGCTCTCGACCCGACCGCACCGCCGCGACGACGACCTCGGCATCGACGGCGATCGGGCGGCGTTCGGCGCGGTCGAGTACCTCGGCGACGGTCGGCTGCCCGACCATCCACCGGAACTCCCTGCGCAGGTACTGCGACAGTGAGAGGCCGGCGGCCTCGGCTCGTGCGGTCAGCACGCGGTGGGTGTCGTCGTCGACGTCGCGGACCTGGATCGTCTTGGCCATGCCCGCAGGCTACTGCATGGATGTAATTGCATGCAATCTGCATGCAGTCCACGGAGATGGTCCCTCAGCCCTCCGGGGCGAGCACGGCCACGATCGCCGTCACGACATGGCCGGTCAGGGCCGACCGGTCGTGGCGGCCGAGGAGCACCGGGTTGTTGAGCCCCTGGCACAGGACCACGAGGGCGTCGGCCAGCTCGTCGGGGTCACCGTCGCCGATGCGGCCGGCTGCCTGTCCGAGCTCGACGAACCGCCGGTTCAACTGGCGGGCCTCGGCTTCCCGGTGTCGATAGGAGCCCCGCAGGAGCCGGCTCTCGGGAAGGCGGGCGAGGGCCGATCGCAGCACCAGCGCCTCCTCGTCGAACACCTCGACCAGGCCGTCGACGAGCGCTCCCACGACGCACCCGAGGCCCTCGTCCAGCAGGTGCTCGACGTCGAGGGTCCCGGCCGTGACCGCCACCAGTCGGTCCAGCGCCCGGTCGAGGGCACCGGCCAGGAGGCCGTCGCGCCCCTCGGGGACACGGTTGTAGACGGTGGCCACCGAGACGCCCGCCGTGGCGGCCACCTGTTCGGTCGTGAAGCTGCCGTCCTCCCGCAGCGCCACCACGGTTGCGTCGATGAGCGCCTCGCGGGTGCGTTCGGCACGGCTCGGTCCCTGCATGATGAAACTTTAGCCTCATTCCAGTCTGTCTTGCAGTTTCTGTAATCATCCTCTAGTTTTGTTCCCCATGACCGACCTGTTGGCCGCCGCCCGCTCGCTCGGCCCTTCGCTGGCCGAGCGCTCCGAGGCCATCGAGGCCGCCCGCACCCTCCCCGACGACGTCGTCGCCGACCTGCGCGACGCCGGCCTCTTCCGGCTCTTCGTCCCCGCCTCGTTGGGCGGCCCGGAGGCCGACGTCCTCACGGGCATCGACACCATCGCCGAGGTCTCCCGCCACGACGGGGCCGCCGGCTGGTGCGTCATGATCGCCGGCACGTCGTCGCTCATCGCCGGCTTCCTCGACGACGAACACGCCCGCACGATCTACGGCACCACGGATTCCTGCACCGGCGGGTTCGCCGCCCCGGTGGGCACCGCCCGCATCGTCGACGGCGGCCTGTCCGTCACCGGCACCTGGGCCTGGGGGTCCGGCACCCGCCACTGCACCTGGATCGGCGGCGGCACCCGGATCGTCGACGACGACGGCCGGCCCCTCCGACGCGACGACGGCCTCTTCGCCCCGTTCACGTTCTTCCACCCCGACGACGTCGGGTTCCTCGACACGTGGCACGTCACCGGGCTCGCCGGCTCCGGGTCGGGCGACTACACCGTCACCGAGGCCTTCGTCCCCGAAGGTCGTTGGGCGCAGCTCACGACCGCCGAACCCCGCCTCGACGGCCCCCTCTGGCGCTTCCCCTTCTACGGGATGCTGGCCTGCGGCATCGCCGCCGTGGCCATCGGCCTCCTCGACGGCGCCGTCACCAGGTTCGGCGAACTGGCCGTCGGCAAGAAGCCCATGGGCTCCGGCCGCACGTTGGCCGAACGGGCCTCCGGCCAGACCGCCGTGTCGAGTGCCGAGGCCACCGCCCGCTCGACCCGGGCGTTCCTCCACGACGTGCTCGGCAGCGCATGGGAGACCGCATCCGGCGGCGACCCCCTGACCGTCGAGCACCGTCGCAGCCTGCGACTCGCCGCCTGCGACGCCGCCCAGCGGTGCACCGACGCCCTCCTCATGCTCGGCCGCGAGGCCGGCGGCGAGGCCGTCTACCTCCGCGAGCCGCTGCAACGTGCCGTGCGCGACGGACAGGTGGCCGCAACCCACGCCATGGTCGCCCCACGCATCCACGAACTCACCGGCCGCCTCGCCATGGGGCTGGACACGGACGTGACGCTGCTGTGAACTCGACACCCATGAGCACCCCCGACTCCACCGACGCGGCCTTCGAGTACCTGCGCTTCGAGCGGGACGGCGATGTCCTCGTCGTCACGATCGACAAGCCCGACGACCCCCTCAACAAGGTCGACGACCGCCTCCACCACGAACTCACCGCACTGTTCCCCCGGCTCCAGGCAGAGCGCGATGCCCGAGCCGTGCTGCTCACCGGCACTGGATCGTCGTTCTCCGCCGGCGGCGACTTCGACTGGTTCCCGCAACTCCGGGAGCCCGGACGGCTCGAGGACCTGCGCCTCGACGCCCGCCGGATGATCGACGACCTCCTCGACGTCCACCTGCCGATCGTCTGCGCGATCACCGGCCACGCCATGGGACTCGGCGCCAGCATCGCCCTGCTCTGCGACGTGGTCGTCATGGCCGAGACCGCCCGCCTCGGCGACCCGCACGTCCGGGTCGGCCTGGTGGCAGGCGACGGAGGCACCATCGCCTGGCCGCTGGCGCTCGGCCCGATGCTCGCCAAGCGCTACCTCCTGACGGGCGATGCGCTGACCGCCGCAGACGCCGAACGCCTCGGCCTCGTCGCCGAGACCACCCCGGACGCCGAGTCGTGCCGCGCCGCCGGCCTGGCCTGGGCGCAGCGGCTGGCCGCCGGACCCCCGCTCGCCGTCCAGTACACCAAGCAGGCGATCAACGCCTGGATGAAACAGACCTCGTGGAGCGCCTTCGAGCAGGCCAGCGCCCTCGAGATCGTGACCTTCGGCAGCGACGACCACGCCGAGGCACTGGCCGCACTTGCCGAGAAGCGAGACCCTCGCTTCACGGGCCGATGACCGAGGAGCAACCCATGACCGACGAGACCCGATTCGGCGACGACCTGAGCCTCCTGGAGGGGCTCATGACCACCCGGGCGATGCGGCGACTGTCCACCGAGCCGGTCAGCGACGAGGACCTCTGGACCTGCCTGCGGGCGGCCGTCCAGGCGCCGAGCGGCGGCAACATCCAGCCGTACCAGTTCCTCGTCGTGCAGGACCCTGACCTCCGGCTCGGCCTCGCCGAGATCTACCGCCGGGGCTGGGCCCGCTACGAGCCGGCGATCGCACCCACGGAGTTCCCCAACGACAAGGTGCGCGAGGGCTGGGAGCGCAACAACCGGGCCACCGTGCACCTGGCGGAGAACCTCGAGCACGCCCCGGTCCACATCCTCGTGCTCATGCCGTCGATCGACATGACCGTGCACGACGACGAGGGCCCGATGCCGGTCGGCCCCACCTACGCCTCGGTGTACCCCGCCGTGCAGAACCTGATCCTGGCCGCCCGCTCCCTCGGGCTCGGCACGACGATCACCACCCTGCACCGCATCTACGAGGACGAGGTGCGCGAGCTGCTCGGCATCCCCGAGCGCTACGAGGTGCTGGCCCTCATGCCGCTCGGCCACCCGACCGGCAGGTGGGGCGTGGCCCCCCGCTACCGCGGCGCCGAGAAGATCACCTCCTGGAACCGGTTCGGCGAGAAGCGCACCCCGTGACCCCGACACCCGGCGGCGCACACCACCTCCGGGTCGGCGTGTCGATACCACCCGCCGGGTTCACCGACCACGGGGACGCCGCCACCTACGTCCACGCCGCAGCCGAGGCGGGCATCGACCACCTCGTCACCGCCGACCACGTCGCCTTCTTCGGCGGTCGGGGCAGGGACGGCCTCATGACGGTGTCCTGGCTGGCCGGCCTGCATCCATCGATCGGGGTCTACGTCGGCGTCTACCTGTTGGCGCTGCGCCATCCGGTCGCCGTCGCCCGCCAACTCTCGACGCTCGCCGAGCAGGCACCCGGCCGGGTCACGTTCGGCGTCGGGGTCGGCGGCGAGGACCGCCACGAGATGGAGGTCGTCGGCGTCGATCCGGCAACCCGCGGCCGCCGGACCGACGAGGCGCTCGACGTGCTGCGCCCACTCCTGGCCGGGGAGACCGTCGACCACAGCGGAGATTTCTACGAGGCGCCGGCCGTGACGATCAGCCCGCCACCCGATCCGCCGATCCCGGTGACCGTCGGCGGCCGGTCGAACGCCGCCGTCGAGCGGGCGGGCCGCCGGGGCGACGGCTGGCTGGCCTCCTGGTGTTCGCCGCGTCGGTTCGCAGAGGGCGTGGCGCTGGCCGAACGGGTCGCCGCCGAATCCGGACGCACCGGGGTGGCGTGGCGGCACGGCTACCAGATCTGGGTCGGCCTCGGCGACACGCCGGACGAAGGGGCTTCACGCCTCGGTCCCGCCATGGAACGCTTCTACGGGGCGCCCTACTCGGCCTTCGAGAAGTACTCGCCGGTCGGCACCCCGGACGACATCGTCTCCTGGTTGCGGCCACTCGCCGAGGCGGGAGCGGTCGACTTCAACATCGCCCCCATCGCCGGCTCTCCCGACGAGGCGCTCGCCGGCGTCGCCGAGATCCGCCGCCTGCTCGTCGGCTGACTCAGGCGGTTGCGAGGAACTTCTCCCACCGTTCGTCGAGCAACTCGGTCGATGGTCGCGCCTTGCGCTGCCTGGGTAGCTGCAGCTGCTGGCCGTGAACGCCCTGGAGGGCATACCGCAACGTCGGGCCGTCCTCTTCGACGAGCACGTCGTCTCGAACCCTGATCTCATGGTCGGGCCGGATGCCGATGATCTCGGCGTCATAGGCGGCGTGATGGATCTTGCACATGGAGATGCCGTTGGTGACCACCGGATCTCCGCCTTCGGCGTCGGGCCTGATGTGGGCAGCGTCCAGCAACTCCGTGTGGCCGAGGTTGCACAGTGCGCACCGGCGCCCATACGCCTGCAGCACCACCGAGCGGAACACCGGCTGGTGGACCCGGACCTTGGTCATCCGCATGGCGTACCGTCGGACGGTCTCGAGGTCGATGACGTTCCGGTGTTCCCAGTGTCCGACCGACACCTCGTCGAGGGCCACGACGAACTGCATCTGACCGGGCTCCTCGCCAACGAGCGTCACCGGGTAGATCGGCTCGTAGAGGCCCTTGGCGATGCCCTTGAAATAGATCAGCGGAAGTCTGTTCTCCATGGCGGAGCGCATCGCCCGATTGTCGGCATTGAGGGGATCGACGCCCTGCCACTTGTACCGGAGCAGGCCGTCAGGTCCTTCGACATCTTCGTATGGCGCGATGCCACCTCCCGAGAAGGTGGTGACGAAGCTCAGGGCTGCCCCGAGCTGGCGCGGCTTCCAGATGCCCCGCATCGTCGGCATGAGGCGCACCCGTTCCCCCAGGTGGTCGAAGTCGGCGACCTCCGCCTGTCGCACCGGTCCCCCGGTCCGCAACTGCACGGCGCGCAGGTGCGCGAATGCCCGTTCGCGAAAGTCCCACTCGAGGCCGAGGTCCACGACACCAGGATGACAGCTCGGCGAAGGGCGTGCCCGAAAAACCTCAGCGGTCGAGGTAGGTCACGGGGACGGGCTCGCCGGCCGGTGGCATGACCGCCTCGGGGCCGTACACGGTCAACTGGTCGTCGGCCTCGAGGACCAGGTCCGGTTCGGCCGGCAGCACCACGCCGAGCCGGGTCACGGCCGCCACCTCGACCCCCTTGGGGAAGTCCAGCTGGGCGATCCGGTGGCCGATGAGGCCGGCGTCGTGGCCCTCCGGCAACAGGGCGTACTGGCGCACCGTCAGGTCGGGCAGCAGCGCCGTCTTCACATCCGCCTCGGTCATGGCGCGCCCCACCATCCGGGCCCCACTGTGGAGGAAGCCGGCCAACTCCCCCGCCAGGCGCAGCGACCGACCGGGGTTCAAGGTCGTGCCGGCCAGGAAGAACAGGGCGTTGACCCGCTCGCCCGACCCACCCCAGGTGATCGGGATGCTGATGCCGGACGCCGCCCGCACGATCACGAGGAGGTCGTCCTCGATGGCCTCGAACAGGGCGATGGGCGTGGCGGTCGGGTGGTCGTCGGACGGCTGGATCCACAACGAACCCGTCTCGAGGAACCGCTCGGTCACCCGCTCCTGGGAGAGGCCGATGCGATCGGCCAGCACCGACGAGGCCCGGTCGGCGGCCTCGGCGATGTCGGTGCCCTCCGGGACGCTCAGCACGGCGGCCCTGGCGATGAGGCCCGTGTAGTCGTCGCCACTGCGCAGGCCGTGCCCAGCCATGGCGGCGCTCATCTCCCGGTCGAGGCCGGTGTCGACGTCCTCGCCCCAGCGTTGGAAC
>Ga0310122_10000366_pt1 | contig 28997 bp, 26 predicted proteins | sample CB6_Bottom_1051__FD_203503 | JGI IMG/M metagenome (GOLD analysis project Ga0310122, IMG submission 203503) | Marine microbial communities from Western Arctic Ocean, Canada - CB6_Bottom_1051 | ecosystem: Environmental > Aquatic > Marine > Oceanic | place: Canada: Western Arctic Ocean | collected...
GCCCACAACCGAGATCGTTGCCGTCATCGTCGAGCACGTTGACCGCGTCACCGCGCTCAAATTCGCCATCTACTCGGGTCACGCCGGCCGGTAACAGACTCTTACCAGCGGCCAGCGCTGCCTTCGCACCACCGTCAATCGCGACGGCGCCCTTGGGTTGCAACGTCCCGGCGATCCATTGCTTGCGAGCCGCAAGCGGTGTCGATCTCGGCAGAAACCAGGTCACTCTCGCGCCTTCCTTCACGGCCTGGATGGGCCGAGACACCTGCCCGGGCGCGATCAGTATCCGGCACCCCGCGCCCATCGCGATTCGAGCCGCATCGAGCTTCGTGCGCATCCCCCCGGAGCCGTGATCCGATCCCGGGCCGCCGGCCATGCTCCAGTGCTCCTTCGTCAGCTCCGTGACCTCCGGAAGATGCCGGGCGGTGGAGTCCGTGCTTGGATCGCGCGTGTAAAGACCGTCGACATCGGACAACAGGACGAGACAGTCCGCACTGACCATCTGCGCGACACGAGCCGCGAGACGGTCGTTATCCCCGTAACGAATTTCCTGGGTCGCGACCGTATCGTTCTCATTGACGATCGGCACGGCGCCACTGTTGAGCAACGTAAATAATGTGTTCGCAGCGTTGAGATAGCGGCGTCTACTCTCACTGTCGTCGAGCGTCAGCAGCACCTGAGCCGCGGTGATACCGTGGCCTCCAAGAATTTCCTGATACGCGTGAGCGAGTTGAATCTGACCGACCGCGGCGGCGGCCTGACTCTCCTGCAGTCGTGCACGACGAATGTCCACTCCGAGCTGGCTCGCGCCCAAGGCGATCGCACCTGAGGAGACGATAATGATCTCCTGCCCGCTCGCATGCATCTCTGCCACATCCTCACACAGCGACTCGAGCCACGAACGATGAAGCGCGCCGCTGCCCTGATCGACGAACAGCGAGGAGCCGATCTTAATAACGACCCGCCGCGCCTCGGCGAGCCGTGTCGCGCTCATTGCTTTTGATTCAGCGTCCATGATCGTTGTCCGAGCGGAATGAGGCAGACGTCCTACGTGGGAGTCAGTATTGGTGCGCCCCGGGCAACCGCCATTGCGCCGCTGCGCACTACGGTTAGGATCTCGGCGAGATCGACGACGCTCGCCATAAAGCGATCGATATCATGACTGCCGCCGATCAGCTCGACGGTGAAGTGCCCCTCGTGATCGTCGAGTATCCGGGCGCCAAAGTCACCGACCAGCGTCGAGAGCTCATCCTGGCCCACCTCGTGCAGCTGCAGTTTGAACAACGCGAGCTCTCGCTCGATATGATCTCCAGCCGTCATATCGACGATGTTGACGACGTCAACGAGCTTAGCGAGCTGTTTCGAGATCTGATCCATGACGTCGTCCGTACCGGCAGTGACGAGCGTCAGGCGCGAAACCAGCTCGTTGTTCGTCGGAGCGACATTCAGGCTCTCGATATTGTAGCCGCGCGTGGAGAACAGGTTCGCCACACGGGCCAACGCACCAGCTTCGTTTTGCAGCAGAATTGAAATGATGTGTCGCATTCTGTCCGCCCGGTTTTCTCCTTAAGCGCTGGGACCTTAGCCGATGAATGTTGGCCTAGAACAACGCCTATTGCAATGCACAAACATTTCGTCAACACTTCCAGGCAACTGAGAATTACCCACGAGAATGGTCGGCAAACCTGAGGAAATCATATGCCGGCTCGAGTAGCGCCATGGATACCCGGACCCGACCCGATATGAATCACCCTCACCCTCTGACGGGTACCGTGATGACCGGAGCGGACACGCTCGTCCAGGTGCTGGCCGACGAGGGCGTGAAAACGATCTTCGGGTACAGCGGTGGCGCGATTCTGCCAACGTACGACGCCGTCTTCCGTTATAACCAAACTCACGCCGAGGGTGGCGCTGAACCGATGCCGTTGATCGTCCCCGCCAACGAACAGGGCGCGGGTTTCATGGCCTCGGGCTATGCCCGGGCGACTGGGCAGGTCGGCGTCGTCATCGTCACCTCGGGTCCCGGCGCGACCAACTGTGTCACCCCCGTTCGCGACTCCATGGCCGACTCGATCCCGATCGTTGTGATCTGTGGGCAAGTCGCCACAGCCGCAATCGGTACGGATGCTTTCCAGGAAGCCCCGGTCATTGGCGTCATGGGTTCGGTTGCCAAGCACGTATTTCTCGTCACCGATCCCAAGCGGTTGGAAGCCACGATTCGATCTGCATTCGAGATCGCGCGGACGGGGCGTCCCGGCCCCGTCGTCGTGGATGTTCCCAAAGACGTACAGAACTGGGAAGGGGCGTTCCAGGGTGAGGGCCTGCTGCCGATGCCCGGCTATCAGCATCGACTGAATGCGGTTCGGCAGAATCGGCTGGGCGAGACGCACTGCGAGCAGTTTTTCTCGATGCTCAAGGAGAGCAAACGGCCGTTGATCTATGCCGGTGGCGGCGTCATCAACGGTAACGCGAGTGACGCCCTGCGGGCTTTCGCCTCGAAGTTCAATATTCCGGTCGTAACGACCTTAATGGGTCTGGGTAGTTTCGATACGACTCATCCGCTGGCGATGCATATGTTGGGCATGCACGGTACGGCCTACGCCAACTATGCGGTTGACGACTGCGACCTGCTGATCAGCATGGGCGCCCGTTTTGACGATCGCGTAGCGGGCGATCCGCCTAAGTTCGCCCCCAATGCACGGCACGTGCTTCATTTTGATATCGATCCGTCCGAGATCCAGAAAGTGAAGGCAGCCGACTGGTTTCATGTCGGCGTGCTATCCGAGGCGTTAGAAACGCTGACCGCTCAGGGACGTAAGAACGGGTTCACCACGGATTTCGACGCGTGGCATGCTGAACTGAAGGAACTCAAATCTGTCTACGCGCTGAACTACGACCGCGACAGCTCGACGATCCAGCCCAACTTCGTTATCGAGAAGATCAATGAGATCACGAAAGGCGAGGCGATCATTACGACTGGTGTAGGCCAGCACCAGATGTGGGCAGCGCAATACTTCGACTTCCGCGAGCCCAGGCTCTGGCTCACGTCAGGCAGCATGGGCACGATGGGCTTCGGGCTACCCGCCGCGATCGGGGCCCAGTTTGCGCGTCCCGACCGGCTCGTGATCGACGTAGACGGCGATGCCAGCATCCGTATGAACCTTGGCGAACTCGAGACCGTCACGACCTACAACCTGCCGATCAAAATTGTTGTGCTGAATAACTACGGCGACGGCATGGTCATGCAGTGGCAGCGGATGTTCTTTAAGGGGCGCCTGTCCGGTAGCGACAAATCGCTGCGTAAGAAAGACTTCGTCAAAGCTGCGCAGGCCGACGGCTTCCGCTATGCGAACCGGCTCAATAACAACAAGGATGTCGCCGGCGTGCTGGCCGAGTTTTTGAGCTTTGACGGCCCGGCGTTCCTCGAGGTGATCATCGACCCGGAAGCAGGCGTGTATCCCATGGTGCCGCCGGGCATGTCTTACCAGGATATCGTCACCGGCGATTTCATCCCGAACCGCTACGGTGATCGCGAGAGCGCGGCACCCGACGAGTCGAAGATGTTCTAACCTCGAATACGGGGACGGTCTACCTAATTATTAAAAAGGTGCCGGGTTTATTTTCTCTGGAAAAATAAACCCGGCACCTTTTTAATAATTAGGTAGACCGTCCCCGTATTCGGCTGGACCAGTCCTCGACGACGCGACGGACGGCCTGGATCAACGTATCAAGGTCATCGGGGCCGATCACGAGCGGCGGCATCAAGTAGATCACGTCCGCGAACGGCCGCACCCAAACACCCTCCTCCAGAAATCGCTTCCGCATTGCATCCAGATCGGGTACGCGATCCAGCTCTACAACACCGATAGCCCCTTTGACGCGAACGTCGACTACATGCGCAATCTCGCGGCACGGCGCCAGACCTTTCTGGAGTGCGACCTCAATAGCAGCGACCTGTTCGAGGCGCGGCTCCGACTCGAATAAATCCAACGATGCATTTGCCGCCGCACAACCCATCGGGTTACCGCAGAATGTCGGCCCGTGCACAAGCGCCTGATCGATCGAGTCGGACAGAAAATTTTCGTAGACATGACGTCTTGCGATCGTTGCGGCCAGTGGCAGTGTCCCGCCGGTCAATGCCTTGGACAGCGTCACGATATCCGGCACAACGTCAGCCTGCTCGCAAGCGAACATCGAACCGGTACGGCCGAATCCCGTCGTAATTTCGTCAAATATAACTAATAGATCGTGCCGCCTCGCGATCTCGACGATACGCGCCAGCACGTCGGGTTCGTGAAATCTCATGCCCGCCGCTGCCTGGACGAGCGGCTCGATGATGAGGGCAGCAAGTTGGTCGGCGTGATCGACGACGAGCTGTTCGAACGCCTCGAACTCTTCCGTGCTGCGCGGAAGCCTGGCAACGACCTGCTCCGGCAGTACGCCGGTCAGCATGCGATGCATCCCCTTGTCGGGATCGCAGACCGACATCGCCGCGAATGTGTCACCGTGATAAGCATGCTGAAAGCTCAAGAATCGTCGCCGACCCTGTACGCTCTGATTAAGCCAGAACTGCACCGCCATCTTCATCGCGATCTCGACGGATACCGAACCGGACTCAGAGAAGAACACGTAGTCGAGATCGCCAGGCAGTAGTTGCGCAAGGCGACGGCTTAGATCCTGAACCGGCTGATGTACCAGGCCGCCAAGCATGACATGGGGCACTGTTTCGAGCTGCGCGGCTACAGCAGCGGCGATATGCGGGTGGTTGTAGCCATGGCAAGCCGTCCACCAGGACGATGTGCCGTCGACCAGGGATCGGCCATCCGCGAGATGGATGCGCACGCCCTCGGTCCGTGTCACGGTTTGCGGCACAGGTGCCGTCCGCATCTGCGAATAGGGCATCCAGAGGTGGGGCGAAGTCATGCGGAGATCTGCTGTTACCGGGCTGCGCCAATACTAAGGACAGCCGGATGAACCGGCAACTCATTGTCGCGCGGCCCGAATCAGTATACTCGCAGCTGATCCAAACGACTCATCGACTATGACAAAGATAACCTGCTTCAAAGCTTACGACGCCCGTGGCCGGGTTCCCGAGGAACTCAACGAGGAAATTGCCTATCGCATCGCTCGAGCGTATGCGAAGTTCGTCCAGCCGCAGCGTGTCGCCGTCGGTCGGGACATTCGGTTGTCGAGCGCCGGTCTTACCGACGCCGTCATACGGGGTCTTACGGACTCGGGTGTCGATGTCATCGATATCGGAATCGGCGGAACCGAACTCGTTTACTTCGCCACGTTTCACGAAAAACTCGACGGCGGGATCATGGTAACCGCGAGCCATAACCCGCCCGATTACAACGGCATGAAATTCGTCAGAGAGGAATCAAGGCCGATCAGCGCGGACACGGGATTACAGGAAATTCAGGCGTTCGCCGAGCAGAACGAGTTCGCTGAGGGGGCCAGCAAAGGCTCCGTCACCGAGCTGGATATCAAGTCCGATTATATTCATCACCTGCTGTCTTACGTCGATACCGAGACGTTGTCGCCGCTGAAGATTGTCGTCAACGCCGGAAACGGTGGCGCCAGCCCGATCGTCGACCTTCTGGAGCGCAACCTGCCCTTCGAGTTCATCAAGCTACATCACGAGCCCGACGGCACGTTTCCAAATGGCGTACCGAACCCGATGATAGAGGCCAACCGGCAGAGCACGATCGACCGGATCAAGGATACAGGCGCCGATCTCGGCATCGCCTGGGACGGCGACTATGACCGCTGTTTTTTCTTCGACGAACAAGGCCGCTTCATCGAAAGCTATTACATTGTCGGGTTGCTCGCCCAATCGATCTTGAGTAGCTCCCCCGGCGAGTGCGTCGTCCACGACCCGCGCCTGACCTGGAACACCCTTGAAGTTGTACAGCAAGCGGGTGGCGAGACTGTTCAGAGCAAGTGCGGCCACGCGTTCATCAAGCAGACCATGCGCGAATATGACGCGGTCTACGGAGGAGAGATGAGCGCACACCACTATTTCCGGGACTTCTCTTACGCCGACAGCGGGATGATTCCGTGGCTGCTCGTCGCGGAGATCATGAGCCGAACAGGTAAGTCTCTGTCCGCGCTTGTCGATGCGCGCATGGCGCTGTTCCCGGCCAGCGGCGAGATAAATCGTCAAGTCGATGATGCGAACGAAGTTCTCGAGCGAGTAGAAAACCTCTACGCCGATGATGCCGTTGCTGTAGATCATGTTGACGGCGTCAGCATGGCATTCACTGATTGGCGCTTCAATCTGCGCGCATCGAATACCGAGCCACTCGTGCGGCTCAATGTCGAGACGCGCAATGACCCCGAACTGATGCGCAGACGAACCGAAGAGCTGCTGAAAGCCGTGGGCGGAAAGCCCGGGTAGATATCTGCGGGGGGCGATCCCGGATTCTCCTCTGACAGCCACTGTGTCAGACTTACCGGAGCCTTCCGCCTGGAACTCGGTTTTTGCCACAGGATTCTTTGCAGCAGTTCGCCCGCGACAAGCTGGCTCAGTTGGATTCCCAACTTCTGAGGCGGGAACTCGTGGTGACCGATCGCGTCGCCCCCGGAATCGGCCGACACGACGCGAGGGACCTGATCTCGTTCGCCTGCAACGACTATCTCGGCTTGTCACGGCACGCGGATGTAATACAGGCGAGCGAGGATGCGACACGACGCCTTGGCGTCGGGGCCGGCGCATCTCGGCTGGTTACGGGCAATCATTCGCTGTATCAACGCCTTGAGGCACAGCTCGCCACGCTTAAAGGCACCGAGGACGCCGTTGTCTTCGGTAGTGGCTACCTGACGAATATCGGCACAATCCCGGCGCTTGTCGGGCAACCCGATTTGATCTTGATTGACGAAGCCGGCCACGCTTGCCTGCATGCAGGTGCCAGGCTCGCGAGAAGCCGCCTACTCACGTTCAGACATAACGACATCGAACACGCCGCGGAGCTGCTGAGCACGCACCGTGCCGAACACCGCTATTGCCTGCTGCTGACAGAAGGCGTGTTCAGCATGGACGGTGATCTCGCGCCGGTCGCCGCCTTGCTTGCGCTCGCGAACCAGCACGATGCCTGGCTCATGACCGACGACGCGCACGGCCTCGGCGTCGTCGGCGATGGCCGGGGCTCGAACGTCCATGCGGGGACTGCACTGCCCGTGCCGTTGCAGATGGGAACGCTGTCCAAAGCCCTCGGCGCCTACGGCGGCTACCTGTGCACTAGCCGGGCGGTCGCCGAGTTAATACGGAATCGCGCGCGGAGTCTGATCTATACGACCGCCCTCCCCCCGGGGACGGTGGCGGCGGCGGCGAAGGCGCTCGAGATTATCGCAACGGATAAGGATCTGGTACGGGCACCGCTTGAGCACGCGCAGCGCTTTACCGATCGGCTTGGATTGCCGCCGGCGCAGAGCGCGATCGTTCCGCTCGTGCTTGGCAGTTCGGAACGAGTGCTCCAGGCCAGCGCGCAGCTAGAGAGGGACGGCTATCTGGTTGTCGCGATCCGCCCGCCGACGGTCCCCGACGGCACGGCGCGATTACGCTGCACGTTCTCCGCCGCTCACCAAACATCTGACATCGAGGCATTCGCGCATGCGGCGGCGAAAACGCTGACCGCACCATGAGCCAGCTTTTCATCAGCGCGTCGGGGACGGAGATCGGCAAGACGTTCGTTACCTGTGCACTGATCACTCAGCTCAAAGCTTCGGGTTACAGCGTCGATGCGTTGAAGCCCGTGGCGACTGGCTTCGATCCGCTGCGGCCAGAACTCGGCGACAGCGGTGCGCTACTCACCGCACTCGGACGACGACCGGACACGGCGGGCGTCGAGGAGATCACGCCGTGGCGATTCGGGGCAGCGCTGTCGCCGGACATGGCCGCAGAACGGGAGCAGCGATCGATCCCTTTTTCACCGCTCGTCGATTTCTGCGCGGATCGTCCCAACGTGGATGTCACGCTGATCGAAGGCATCGGCGGCATCATGGTGCCGCTGACTTCCGCACATACGGTACTCGACTGGATAGAAGCCCTGACGGTACCGGTTCTACTCGTCGTCGGCAGCTATCTCGGCACCTTGAGTCACACGTTGACGGCGATCGGCATGCTGCGCGCGCGCGGTCAGAAACTCGCGGGCGTCATCGTCAATGAATCTGCTGAGCAGCCCGTTAGTCTGAGGGAGACCGCAGGCACGATCGCGAGGTTCGTCGAGCCGACGCCGGTTACGGTATTGACGCAACTGCGCAGTTACGACGAGGCGCCCGATCTGCTGCCGCTGATCGAACCGTACTTGTAGCCCGAAACGATCCGAATCGCGGACCTGGGCTGTTACACTCGAAAAAAAGTCATTCGTGACATCGACGATCAACGCTACACAATAGGGGATTAACCATGGATATCGCCTCGAATCGCACGCGTGCCGGATATCTGGCAGCCGCAGCGGTCGCCGTCATGATCGCAGGCTGCGGAATCGCGGCCACGGACTTCGAGTACGTCTATCTTCCCGGAACGGAACGAGAGTCCGGCGCCAATCTGCCATTCACTCCGGCGATTAAAGTACGCGGTGGCAATATCGTCTTTCTGTCCGGTATTACCGGCGCACCGGTCCCGCACAGCCATCCGCACGTCCCCTCCGAATTCGATAATCTCAACTTCGATGCCGCGGCCCAGACCGAGCAGGTCATGGAGCGGCTGCGAGAAACTGTGCGAGCGGCCGGCGGCGAGCTGAGCGACGTCATACAAATTACTCGCTTCGTGAAGGACATCGGCGCGAACCAGGATGCGATTAACGAAGTAATGAACCGCTACTGGGGCGTTCACCGGCCTGCGAGCACGTCGGTCGAGATCGTACGCCTGGCGACCGATCCACGATTTATTCTCGAGGTGGAAGCCGTCGCCGTCATCCCCGACTGACTGAACTCAGGGATCTTCGTAGTAGTTCTCGCAGTTATCGGTCTCGAGTTCTAGCCCCGGCTCCCAGGTCCAGACCAGGAACCCGGGCTTGTCGATCGGCTCCGTGAAGGTTGCCGGGTCGTAGCCCCAGAAGTCATAGACCAGTGTGTCACCATCCAGCGTGAACCGCTCGACGATTTCGATCGCCGTGGTCTGCGGAACGCCCCACCATGGCGGTAGATCGAAGAACGGGTAGCTGATCCGGTTGGTCGTCACAACCAGCGTTTCGCCCTCCCACCGGCCACGTGAATATCCTAGCGGAGTCGCTTCCATCTCACTCGTCTCGACTCCCGCGTTCATATGAATCAGTCGAGTCCGATTGTAGTTCTGCGAATGAATCAGAATATCTTCGCCGAGCTGCTCGAATTCGAGCGGCCGAGATCCCGCAATCGTTATGACTCGCGGCATGCCGGGAAGCGTGCACTCAAGGACCGGGTCGTCCCTGAGCGGGTCGTATGCTTGGTAGGCCGCCATCGCTTCCGGCGTCAACGGCGGCAGCTCGACTACGTCGTACGGCGTACCGCCCGTCCAGACCCAGACACGGTAGATTCCCTGGGGCGGAACGATGTCTGCGGCGATCTCGGCTTCCGGTTCCTGGCTACCGCCGACGAAGTTCACCGACCATCGCGGCCCGCCGCTCGTAAAGACCAGTTCGGGTCCGCTCGGCGCCACAATGTGCGCAAGCCTGAGCCAGGACTCGCGGCGGTCGGATCGCTGGCCCGCGGCCCTGACACGATCTCCTGCCTTGATATGACCATCGACCAGGCCCTCTCGCCGCACGGGACCCGCGCCGGGACCTTCAAGCACCCAGTCCTCCTCCACGCCCTCTTCTGTCACAGATCTGACCGTGATCATGATATGAGGATTGCGCCAGACGACCCGGATCACCTCGCCCTCGATCTCATGCATCGCGCCGTCGATGTACTCCACTCTCGAGTGGTGAGACGCCGCAATTAACGGCACCAACGCCGCCGCTATCAGAACAAAGAAAGGACCCGAATTCGATTTCATATTAGCGCAAACCCTACTAACGATTCTCCAGACGATTGTAGTCGAGTACACCGGATTCTAGAGGAAACTGTCACCGGTTCGCGAGGTGAAACGTATCGCTATTAGCCCAGAACTCCGGATTCGTAAGCCTAATTCCATCCGCGTCCACCAGGCGCGAATAGTCTTCCTCAGACTGCAGCTCTGAAATGGCGTCGACAAACGCCGTCAGCTCGGCCTCGGCGACCACGTAAAATAGGTTCGGGTAGCTACCGATAAATCCCGGTATCACGCTCAGCCTGTCTTCGGCCGGAATACGGTCCTTCCTATCGCCGAACATAGAAGTGATATTGAGATGCTCGCTGTTGTGCACAAACGCTCGTGCTCGCCGTGAACAGGAAGGCCATTCGCGCCGTCCTACGGATGATATTAAACATGGCCGAGGGGCGTCGTCCCGATTGTCCGTCGTCAAATAAATGGGACAGATCTGATTTCAGATTAAGCGAGTGTTTTGCTCGTCATTTTCATGTTACGCGGCGTACAGTTGATATTGCAAACGGCGTTTCGCGATGGTCTTTTGTTCGATCCTTTGTCTTTTGGCTAGTATGGATTGCCCACGCCCGAAGTAGACGTCGGCCTGGTCACAACCCGATGCCTGCAAATCGAGCTCTAGCGTCTCGGTCACGTCGCTGCTCTTCATGGTCGTACCCAGGTTCCACGCAATCACATAGCGAGAGAAGGCATCCAGAATGGTGCGCAGGCACATCCAACCCCAACCGATGATCTTCAAGTACGTGAAGTCCGTCTGCCACATCTGACTCGCTGGTCGCCATGTCATTCCCCTATCGTGGTTGCGTTCGATCGGCTAGTGCGACCAATGAGTCTAACCGCCAAAGCGTACGGTCGCTTGCCACTTCACGCCAACTGCCGACAAAGTTAGGCTTCTCACGCCACTGAACTTCTCGAACGCAAAACGACGCGCCGGTGGCCATAGCCACCGGCGGCCGCTCCGGTTACCGACTGGTTTTTACTGTCGAGCGACTCGCTCGGAGGAGCCTGTGGGTATCAACGTCAACTGAACACGACGGTCGAAGGCCAGCGCATCCAGATCTTTCTCGTCGGCGACGGAATGCTGCTCGCCGAAGGCGTCGACCGAGATTCGACTGACGGGTATACCCGCCTGTATCAACGTGGTTCGTACATTCTCAGCTCGCTGGGCGGATAACTGCGCGTTGTGTTCAGCGTCACCGCGAGAATCCGCATAACCGCCGACACGAATCGACGTCCCTTCCATATGCGCCAGCAAGCTCGCCAACCGGACCAAACGATCCTGCGTGTTGTCGGCGACCTCCGTCTCATCGGTTTTGAACAGGATGTGAACGTCCAATGCTTCCCTGACCGCGTTCTCGATAACACGGGCATCCTGCCTATTGCGGGTCTCAAGCGCCGCAATCTGCCGCTCGCTACTCTCAATCAAGCTATTCAGACCGGCGACCTGCTCGCGAGTCTCGGTCCAGCGTTCCTCGAATGTGTCGCGCGCGCTGCGCTCCGCATCGAATCGATCGCCAAGCCAGATTCCGGCGGCTGCGCCCAGCAGCAGCCCGACAGGCCCACCGGCGGCTGCGCCGATCGCTGCGCCGCTGCCCAGGCCGATGTTCTCAAGCCTTTTTGATTCGCCCGGCTCGGCGGCCCAGCCGGCGCTAGCGAATGTCGTGACAATTAATGCAATTATTGTGGATCTCATATCTATGCTCCTTTTGAATGATCGTGCCTACCCGCACGCCTTCATTGAAGCGTCACCCCGAGGTTATTCGGTGATGAATTCAGGCAAGAAGAGGGTTCGAATCTGACGAATTCTGACCGCTGGCGTGGCTGAGGGGGGAATACGGGGGAAAATGCGGAAACGGTCTACCTAACTCTCGAACCGCATCGAACTGTCTAGAGAGTTAGGTAGACCGTCCCCGTATTCCCCGTATCCGTTAGCCGCGCAGAGACGGCAGCGCGACGAACGTGCCGCCATTGCGCTGGCAGAGCACGCGCATGAGTATCGCGAAGCGGGCCGCGGATAAGAGTTCGCCGTTCGTCACTTCGTAGTACACCGGGAAAGCTACTGCATGAATCCGAACGCGGCGTTGGCCGTCCGCGCCAACCAGGTTGCGACGGTCGACCTCTCTCACAACCGCATTGATGGATCCGGACGCGAAGTCGTCGCTATAGACATAGAGACTGATCTTCTTGTCGGGATCGTAGAACGTGTCGATCGCCTCGAGTATGCCCTCCCGCGGGCTCGAGTTGGAAAAGGCCTGCCAATTTCTGAGCGCATCGATGATCGCGTCTCGCCTACCCTGCGTATCCGGAATCCATTCGTTCCGGTAGCTCTTGAACATGTACTCGCCCATGTCGTTGAATACCTGGATACCCTTGACCTGTGGGTAGACCTCCAGGGTCTCGCGGATCTGCTGCTGGACGCGATTCCAAGCGTAACGCCGCATGCTTCCTGACGTATCGATAATAAATATGATGTACTCGCTGTCGACCGGGATACCGCCGACTTTGTAGTCCGCCGGATCGGGCCGGTAGTCGGCCAGCAGACGCTGCATCTCCTCAGTCAAACGCTGTTTCGCTTCAGCGAGGCGCCCCGCCAGATCCATTGTGATATCCGCATCGTCCGTCGTCGCTAGAAACTCCGCACGAATACGCGTGAGTTCCTCTTCAAGCGACGCGATCTGCGTCTCATCCTCTTCGACGCGTTCGATCGTGGACGAGCGCTCGCGCTGAATGATCTCGGTCTCGCCAAGAATCTCGTGCAACTCCAGCTGGTAACGAGCGATCAGTCCTTCCAGTTCGACGTGGCTCTCTTCCAACCGGATCGGCTCGAATATCTTGGTCAACACCAGCAACAGGATAATGGCCCCGAAGCCACAACAGATCGCATCAAGAAAGGACAGACTGCCTGTCTCAACTTCGCGTCGTCGACCTCTCATGGCCAGTCCTCCGAAGGCGCTATCATCGACCCCCCCGTGCTAAGCGCCAGCCACCAGTAGGATGGCGCAGCCTGAGGGTCTCCCTCCATAGCGTACAGTATGACATTGACGGGCACGTTGAACGGTAGCTCACGCACCGCCCGATTGAAATGACCCTGCCGCTCCCTGCCGGTCACGCCGGCACGCGCCGGCGTAATCTCGCCCATCGTCGGCAGGCCGTCCGCGAGCAGATAGATATTGTCCGGCTTGGGGTCCAACGGGCGCATCGCGGCGAACGCCGCGTGTAAGCTAGTGGGACCTTGCGGAGCCGTCGCACGCAAGCTGTCCACGGCCTCTCTCAACTGACTGCCGTCGGTGATCGTCAACCATTGCCCGTCGCTGCCTTCGATCAGCGTCCACGCCTCGTCGTTGAAAGCAAAAATCTGAAACTGCGTACCGGGCGTGAGTTGTGCCGTCAGCCATTCCAGCGTGTTGACGACCTGAAGCCACTTCGGCGCCGCGAGCTGTTGATCGATCGGCATATTTCTGCGGCGAATGATGTTGACGATCGTCCGGTCCAGCATGCTGCCCGACGCGTCGACCAGTATGACGACGCGTTCTCCGCCCATTCTCATACCGGTCAGGTACTGCCGATTACCATCTCCCGTCACGCTGATGATGCGGTTGCCTGCATCTTCGGGCGTGATACTCGCCGCCGAGAGACGCTGCGTTTCTTCTTCCAACGCATCCAGCTCCGAGCGAAGTTTCTCGATGGCTTCTTCCTGGGCGACAGTATCCGCTGTCAGCGAACTGAACTCCTCAGCGGTGAGCTTGATTTCCGTAACAATCTCATCTTTCAGACCGCGCAAGATCGCCCACTCTTCGATTAGTTCGGCCAACTGCTCTTGAATTTGCACGAGATTCTTGCGGCCAACGAGCACCTGCAGTTCCATGCGGTCGACTTCACTGGCCAGCTCGTCGAGGTCGGCCTCGCGGCGCACATCGATATTCGCGTTGATAATCATGAAGAGTAGAATCACGGCGCCAAGACCGCAGGTCATGGCGTCGAGGAACGACAGCGAGAACACGTTGATGCTCTTACGCGCCATCAGATCCCTCCATCACGATCGCCTGCAGTTCCTCTCCCGGGGAACCGATGCGAATCACATCGGCGGGTCGAATCGCGAGATCGCCGGCGACACGTTTCTCATTGACGAATGTCCCGTGTTGACTCAGGTCCGTGAGCTTGAGTTCCCCATCGCGCCGCACCAGTTCGCAATGCGCGCGGGACACGCCGGCGTGCTCGCCGTTCAGAACAATCGAACGACGCCCTTCCCGCTCCTCTCGCCCAATCAGCAGTCCGTTGCCGTCCACGGGAAAGGCCACACCACGGTAGACGATATGCGTCGCCACGGACTCGCTCCTCCGCGCCGGCTTCTGGATCGTTTCGGGCTCCGCTCGCGTCGTGTCAGGCGGTAGCGCGGCGCTTTCCTCTCGCCACGGCAGCCGCTTCAGGAGTTTTACCTGATCGCGACTCACCTCGATGCTACCAAGACTCTGTAGTGCTCCCAGAGCCGCCTCACCGACCGGCAACGGCAAAATGTGCGCGTCGTCGAGCCGCGTCAGCTCGTGGAGAACGCCGGGCAACCCGAGCAGGCGATGGGAGACCTGCACCACGAGACGGTCCCCGGTGCTTCTGCACTGTGCGATCAGCTGTACCAGTGCACGATAAAACCCGGAGGCGACACCAGCCAACTGGTCGCGCTTGACCTCGACGCACAGCTCCTTGTCACCGTGAGGAAGCTTCAGCTCGGCGCTGTCGTGCTCCTGCAGGCTCTGCAACCACATTGGCAGGCGGTCGTACACGAGCTGCTCGCTAGCGGCGTTATGAAACGGATCGAAGCGCGTCGACAGGACAAAGATCTCCGCGACGCGTTTAGCCCAGAGGTCCATAAGCGAGGCAAGACCAACGCCATCGAGCGCCTGCTCCGTATTTGCGCCGACATCGACGCCCTGCTCTAGCGTTGTCGCGGTAACGCGATGCAAACCGGCGTCCAGATAAATTAATTGCTGGTCGGGGTAAGGCCTGGCGCTCGCCGCTACGGCGTTATTCAATAACGACCGCACGGGCATACCGCACTCCTGTGCAAGGCCCAACAGCAGTCCCAGCTGCTCGCGACTATAGTGGTCAGGCACAACCAGCACGGCATCTTTCTCGTCACCGCCATACCGTTTCCACAGATTCTCCAACTGTGCGAACGCGAGCTGAGCAGTGTTTGCAACACCCTCAACGCGCGCGCTCCCCTCTTCGAGACTTAAATTTTCCCAGAAACGATTGCTGCAATCGCGCGGTTTCCGGCGCGCCTGCGCGTACGCATCATTGCCAGTCAGCACTTCTCCGCCGGCGAGCAGCGCGTAACCAGGCTCGGCAGTAAGCACGCCTGATTCATCGGCAACAATCAGGTTCGCATCGTTGATGTCGATAGCGAGTGTGCTCATGAGGTTTTCGCTACTACACGCCGCCGCGCGACTGCATGTGGCGGATTAGGTTATGGTCGATGTAGATCTGCGTATCGAATACGGCTCGCTCCTGCAGCGACTGTAGCTGATGGACCAGGAACATCACGACGATCGATATTAACAACGCGATGAAAGTGGAGTTGAACGCCGTGCCAAGACTGAGCGTCACACCCATGATATCGCCATCGACAGCGCGGTGAGCTTGTCCCAGCGCGTCACCGATTCCGCGAACGGTGCCGATAAATCCTACCGAGGGAATCGCCCACGCAATATATCGAATCATCGACAGTTCGGATTCCAGCCGCTCGCTCTCCGATTCACACAGCGTATTCGCGACCGACGACACATCCTGAATGTTGCGAGTGGAGCCGAAGCGCTCCAATGAAGACAGCAAGACGCGCGGCAGTAGCATGTCTGATAGTCCGCTCGGCAGTGCCTGCAACGTACGCGCGTACTCTCGCGCATCTTCGGGAAGAATTCGGACACCATCCTGAACGGGTACGAGCTCCTGTTGCAACAGCTTTCTCTCGGCCAGAGACTTAGTCGCTTTGTAGCCCATGATAGAGAAAGCCCAAAGCATCAACACGAAGCACGACTCCTGCTCGAAGTCCTTGATCAACACCCAGAAAGAACGCTCGACCGTGAAATCCGTGTCTTCCTGAATCTGCAGCACCTGCTCATTCAGGATTTCGGTCGCTCTGGGCCTGACGATCGTCACATAGATCGCGTGCACGACAATGACCGCGATAATAAGAGCGAATACCTGGTAGAGAAATTCGGTTTGAAAGTTTCGCTTCATGGTTGATGGTCCAACTAGATACTGACCGGGAATATGATTTCTTCGTCCGCGTCGATTTCCTCACTGGGAATAAAAAGCTCGTCGAGCCGAAGAGTCTCCGCAGGCGGAGGCGGTGTCTCCGCGGGCGGCGCGGCCGGTACCGCCTCATCTTCAGGCGCTGCGGACTCCTGACCTACGGACGATACCGATAGAGCCATCAAGGCCAGGAGCGCCAATAGTGTTCGACTCCAGTTCATTGTCGATTCTCCGAACTAGGACTCATTACCGTTAGACAAAACCGATCGCAGATCATTCCAGATTTCGGGCGATTCGGAAACCGATATCTTCCCGGTTATTAGCGCTGTAACCTCGGGAAGCCAGGCGCAAATCGGCGATCATGTAGCTCCTCCAGCTGGAGCCTCTGATCACGTGGAAACGGCCCTGCTCGGGACCCAGCGGATCAACGGTAACGACCTCGGTCTGCGGGGAGCCGATCTCCCAGAAGTCGAGCACCCATTCCGCAACGTTTCCACCTAGATCGAACACGCCAACGGCGTTCGGCGCGAAGCTTCCGGATGGTGCCGTGACCTCGAAACTATCGTTGTAAGTGATGAGGTTGTTCCGTAGCAGTGTCGCTGCCGAGACATCCGCGAAGTTACCGGAACGATCAGGCGGCGGCATGATATTGCCCCAGGGATAAGTCAGCGTCTGCTCACGCTCCGCGAATCGAGCCGCCCACGCCCACTCCGCTTCAGTCGGCAACCGATAGCCGTTGCGCAGCGGTCTCACCACCGACCAGCCGCCGTCGATCTGTTCGTAGACAGGTTGAAAACCATCCCGGATGCTCAGCCAGTTCAGATACTCAGCGACTTCACCCCATGTCACACGCACGACCGGTTGATCGTCTTCGTTTAAAGAGGCGTTACCGAACGAACCCGAGTCATAGTCCGGACGGAATTCTCGAAAGTCTGCATTACTGACCTCCCGCACGCCGAGATAAAATGCCTCGCTGATACCGACGGAGCGAAGAACTTCGTTCGAGCGTCGCCCTTGCTCGCGGCGAGACGAACCCATCATGAATTCCCCGGGTCGGATCAGCACCAGCTCTTGCCCGAGGCTCGTCTCAACCTGTTTCAGGAAACCCGACCCCGTGCTCGTGTCCAGCTCCTCCAATGTCGCGTCAATTAAGTGCGGAAACCCGGGTCTCGGCGTCACCTCACTCGCCTGCTCCGCGAAGCCCTCCAGCCGGATCTCAATCTCATGACTGAGCGCGGACAGAGTCAGCTCGCTCGGCGTCACTCCATGCTGTTCGCCATCGACCCAGATTTCGGCGCCCAGCGGGTCGCTTCGAACCTCGACCAGCCCCATCCTTGCCGTCATTGGAAGCGTCAGCGTACGATCGGTATCGGCTCTGACGGACAGAGCCTGCGCGATCGAATCGTATCCCGGTTTTGTCAGTACGAGTTGATGCTCTAGACGTGGGGGAAGACTTAACTCCAATGGCGTCTGGCCACGGTACTCGCCGTTCACACTCACGGCCGCGCCATCCGGCTCGCTGCGGAGAACGACGCGACCGTCGGCCTCGGTCAGAGAGATCAGCGGCAACGTCTGCGGCTGGTCCGCCAGGACCGAGACGACGTCAGCCCAGGGGTTGTACCCGCCCAGTCGAACCTCGAAGATTCGTTCACCCGCACTGAGTTCCACGACGAGGGGTGTCGAGCCCGACTCGTTTCCATCCACGAACACGGCGGCTCCGGGTGGATCGGTCTCTACCGTAATCGGCGCCCAATTAGGCGTCAATTCGACCGGAAGACGCTGGCGCTCGCCGCCACCGATGACGTCCAACTCACGGACTTCCGTCAGATAACGTTCCGCCACGAACTCAATCTGGTGCCGGCCGGTCGTAATCTCCGCATCAACCAGCGGCGTGGTGCCAAGAGGCTCACCGTCAACACGCACTTCCGCAGCGGCCTCGGGCTCAGTGGTCAATGTCACCAATCCGGGAAGCCGGACCATCTCGAGTTGAATCGTCTGGTCCGGTGAAAGACTAACGTCGATTTCGGTATCGAGCGGATAGTAGCCGGTGAGCTCGGCCACGACTCGGTGGCCCCCCGCGCTCAACAGCAGGCGCTCCCCCATCCTGATTTTCAGCAGTGTCCCGGGCAACCCGACGCTCTCCGGCTCCGGCACGACGATCAGCTCAACCGACTTAGCGGTGAACGCGAACCAAGCCAGAGCCGCGAGGACCGCAAAGGCACCGCCAATGACCAGGGTTTTACGGCTCGGTGCGGCGCTCGTCCTGCGGGTTTTCTGTTCGCCCAGCCGCTGGAACGCGATAGGCGCGATCTCGACTTCGTCGAGATCGCTGGCCTCACGCGCCAACTCCTCCAAATCAGGCGGCGCGGTGTCGCCGCCGGTAACGACACCCGAGATCTGCAGAAGCAGCTTCCCGCCATCCAGCGAGCAACTGAGTCGGGCCGTATCGAGCGCGATCGTCTCGCCGGCCTTGATCCAGCGTGACCCGGTTACCGGCTCGCCTTCGACCCGCAGACTTCTCGTGTCTCGGCCCGGTTGGATGAAGAAAGCACCATCGAGTTCGCCGATCTGCAGCGATCCGGAAACCCCGTGCAGATAAACGCTGTTTTCGGCGCCCCCACCAATCGACAGAGGCAGCTCATCGGCGGCGAAGCTTTGCTCCTCGCCGCCGGCGGATGTCCTCACGACCCAGTTGTCCGTTGCGTTCATCAGATTGGTTCCACACACCGTACGTCGACCGGGGCCAGCTCACGTCCAGGCAGTACGGTAAAGGATGCACGGACGTCGCGATAGCCGTTGCGACTGCCGGTAGCGACATAATTTCCGGGCCGAAGCCGGACTTCGGTAACGGCAAAGGCTCCGAGCGACGTGACTCGAAGGATCCTGACATCGGTCAGCTCATCCGAGCGCAGCTCTACGGTCAGCTCGGTCGACGCGAGAACCAGTAGCCGGTCCAGGTCACCGATCTGCCCTTCGAGCCGCTGCCCCTGTTCCTCCACATTCCGGGCATCCGATAATAACGTGCCGGCGGAGGTCAGCACCTGATCGTCAAATAACAGCGTCGGGTTGCCGATCAGGTGAACGAGTTTCGCATCCAGATCGGCCCGCAGCATCGAGCGTTCTAATCCGGCTTGAGCGAAAATCAACGTCGCGTCGGTCGCGAGCAGATCGCGATAGAGCTGAATCGCTCGCTCCCAGAGCTCACGTTGTTCAAACGCAAGCGCACGTGCCTCGACGAGCGCGATCTCGTCCAGCTTCTCACCCTGCTCTGCCTGTATCTGGCCGTCCCGCGCCTCAGCGGAATCGGGCCGCACAATCAATGCCTCGGCGAACATCTCCCCAGCGTCTTCGAAGTTCTCCTGCGCCAGTGCGGACAGCCCCTGAGACATCAACGTCTCGAAATCTCGGTTGTCGATACGCGCGGTGACTGCTGCCAGCGCCGACCTCGCGGGCGCCCATAGAGAGTCCAGTCCGAACGCTTCCCGGTACGCCTGTGCGGCTTCGCCCATACTGCCCTGCCGTTCGAACTCCGCACCCTGCTGCACGAGCGCCAACACCTGCGGAAGATTCTCAGCTCGTTCGAGTCCCGCTTGAGCACGCGCATTCTCTGCGTCGATGCCGAGGACGAGCTGGAATTGTTCCAGGGCCAGTCGCGAATTGCCCGCATCCAGCGCCGCATTGCCGGCGTTGAGCGCGGCTGAAGTGATCTCCGCCGATCGACCGAGCAGCTGCTCACCAATCTCGAGTGCCTCCGCATAGGCGGGTCCGGCATCCTGAAACGCGTTTGCAAGATAAGCGTCGTCGCCGGCACGCGACGTCTCTTCGTAGCGATCCCAGGCTTCCTCTCCCCACGCCGGGGCGGCCAGTTCGTCCAACCTGGCCTGTTGAGTGAGTAGCTCGGCCAACAAGTCTTCAGCCTCTTCCCGAAAATTCGCCGGCTCCTCGGCCGTCAACACGGGGCCCTGCGGCTCCTCCGGCAGTACTTCGTCCGGTTCTACGGCGAGCGGCTCTTCGGGTTGTTGATCGACCACCCACGCAGGCAGCACGAAGATAACCGCCAGCGCCAGTAGTAACGACACGACGAATGCCGTACCGACTAGCAGACGCGGGCGGTCGCGGCGCCGGTCACGCTCCGTCGTTGCTGCGACAGGCTCAAAACGAGCCAACCCCGGCTTGACCGGGACAATGGTCTCTTCGTGAGCGGTCTCTTGATGATCAGTTTCTGCCACGACGGTCGCTTATTCGTAATCCGAGATTATAGATTCTAAAACATCCACGAACGGACGCACGCTCCCCGGGGCCGATCGGCGCTCGGGATTCAGTGTTTCCTCGACCAGATCTGCCAGCGTCTGCAAACCGGGATCTGCGCCGTCGCGAAGCACAATCGGCTTACTCGGCCCGGACTGCAACGTTTCCAGGGACGGGTTCACGCCAAAAGGCAGCCGCCCAGCCAAAAGCTCATAGAGCAATACGGCAAACGCGTGTACATCGTCGGCCGCTGCGGGCAGCGCTCCCTGTCGTTGTGCCAAACGCGCGTACGCCGTGGTCAACCCACCTTGCGGCGCCTTTCCGTCCACCACGGTGGCGAGCGCGAAGTCGACGAGCCGTGCCTCACCGCTAGCGCTATACAAGACGTTGCGAGCCTTCAGATCCCGATGCACCAGATCTCGCTCATGAAGATAGACGAGCGCCAGCGCCACATCGCGCGCACCTGTTACCCAGTGCCGCGGGTCGGCGCCCAACAGGGGTACCAGATCTCCCCCAGCCAGATACTCGGTCATTAGAGCCGGCATACCGTCGAAGTCGATCAGGCCCAGGGTTTTCAGCACGTGGACATGGGAGAGGCCCTCCAAGACCCTGAACTCCCGGCGAATCAGTGCGGCGGCTCCAGGGTGTCGGCGCTGGTCGCGCCGAGGGATTTTCAGCGCAACGACCGCGCCGGTATCGACAGTGGCGCGCCAAACTTCGCACAGTTTACCCCGAGCTAGCATCGCCTCGGCCCGCGCGCCGTTCGTTAGCTCGCTCTTACTCGCTCCTGCGCTCCGGCGATCGTTTCGGGCGCCGGTTGCTGCGCAGCGTCGTCCTCTACTTCGAGATCCTCCGGCTCGATTGTATAGACTTCAAGCTCCTGCGCTTCTGCTTCGGCTTCGGCTACTTCTTCTCTCTCCGGCAACGCCTCCGTGTAGACATTGATCTCCGGGACGAAGCCCGTCTCGGCTAAATAGAGTTCCAGCAGAAGATCCTTCCACTCGTCATATTGCGCATCAGCCGTACCGGTCAGGCGATGTTGAGTGCCTTCGATCTCGACGACCATGGGTTTCACTTCATCGTCGAAACTTATCGATAGTTCTTCCATGGCCTCACTGTGGAGCCGTTTCTCGTCACGGCGCACGGAGGCCGTCTTTATCAGATCCATGCCGCTGTACATCATGGCATCGCGCAGCATGCGGTTCGTGAAGTCGCCGTCACTATTTGCGCCGTATAGGACCGAAGCAACGACCGTGGCTACCCCCAGCGTCGTTCGCCAGCGACTGGAACGCTGCAACGCACGAATCGCGATGGATTCTTCTCTGGCGAACTCGCGCCAGCCGTTATAGGACTCATCCGCGCTCCGATAGAACTCCTCATAGTGCTCGTTGAGTGTCTCGATAAACAGATGTTCGCGTTCTCGGACTCGTAGCGTCCGATCGAACTGCGGGTCGCCCTCGGCCGGCAAGCGATTCAGGCTATAGGCGCCCTTGCGGTCGACCTCGAGGTAGTCGCCGTAGGCCTCCGGGCTAATGTCGCCTGCGAAACGCAACTGGGCGATTGCCCGGAGGTTCTCCGCTTCGCGGGCAGACAGTTTATCTTGAATGCCCGCCAGATCGTTGGCGATCGCGTTGAATAGATCCTGATAGGGATCGCGATCTGGATAACGTTGACGGTTATATGCCGCCGCGGCGGTGGACATCTCGTAGTCGTCGGCCAGCCAGACCTTGCCAGCTGCGTCGACTGCCTGCACATCCACGTGAACGCGATCTCCGTCAGAGTGAAGTATCTGCGCTGTAATCTGCAGATCCGCAGCGAGCGACTCCCCGGGAGTTACCCAAACGGATCCCCAATGACCGCTTTTCTGCAGAGTATCTCTGAGATGCACCGCCATGTAGCGAGCTTCGGTGCGGCGGATGTGAACGAACGTGCCGTCGAGTAACAGCTCCTCGAGTACGTCCTTGTCAACGTCGCCCTCTGGAACGCCCGGGCCGAACAAAGCGATGGACACATCCAGCAACTGCGCTTCAGGAATCGTCTCCGTCGCAGGTACGAGCCCGACGGTATGAGCCACGCGAACCTCGCTCGTGGAACACCCTGCAAGTAGCACTACGCCGAGTAATAGAGCGCCGATTCGTGGCATCGCAAATCTCTCCAAACTATTGCCGCAATATGATGTTCTTGTACTCATTGTACTCGTCCCAGAGTGCCGCGCGGAGGAATGGATCCTGCTCCTCGGTAGCGGCCTCACAGAGCTGGCGAGCGACCTTGTTCTGGTCGTTGCAGCCCTCGACCGGCGTCGTGGTTTCCTCGTTGCTGAACCGATCCTGGCGTGCCAGTACCGGGTTATCCGTTTCCGATCCGTCTTCGGCGCCCTGTGAGCCGTCGCCGGTCGGCATCTCGCTCGTGCCGATGGGATTGCCTATCTCACCAGCCGCACCGAAGGCTTCGTCCGCGGCCGTGCCGACGCCCGCTCGCGCCATGGCTTCCTGCTCTTCGCCCATAATCGCGTCGAACTCCTCAAGCGACCGATCGAAAGCGCCTTCGGCACTCGCCATCTGACCATTGCCGGCGGCCTGGGTGCCGTCACCAAAAACATCCTGGTCGGCCGGGTCGCCCTGAGCCTGGCGGGTATCCTCGCCGTCCTGACCCGCAGCGGGATCGCCTTCCTCACCGGATCCGGGTTGACCCGGCTGGCCACCGGCCTGTTGTTCGCCATCCTGACCAGGGGAACCACCGGGCGGCGGTCCCTGCTCGCCCTGTTGGGCCTGCTGCTCGCCCTGCTGGCCCTGTTCACCCTGCTCGCCCTGTTGGGCCGCTTGCTGCTCGCCCTGCTGGCCCTGTTCACCCTGCTCGCCCTGTTGCTGTGCCTGCTGCTGGCCCTGCTGCTGCGCCTCTTGGTTCTGCTGCTGAGCCTGCCGCTCGGCCTGTTGACCCTGTGACGACTGCTCGCCCTGTTGGGCCGCTTGCTGCTCGCCCTGCTGGCCCTGTTCACCCTGCTCGCCCTGTTGGGCCGCTTGCTGCTCGCCCTGCTGACCCTGCTCACCCTGCTCGCCCTGTTCACCCTGCTCGCCCTGTTGCTGTGCCTGCTGCTGGCCCTGCTGCTGCGCCTCCTGGTTCTGCTGCTGAGCCTGCTGCTCGGCCTGTTGACCCTGTGACGACTGCTCGCCCTGCTGCTGACTTTGCTGCTGGCTTTGCTGCTGGCTTTGCTGCTGACTCTGCTGCTGGCTTTGCTGCTGGCTTTGCTGCTGGCTTTGCTGCTGACTCTGCTGCTGGCTTTGCTGTTCGCTCTGCTGCTGACTCGGCGGTGGCGGTTGCTGGCTCTGCTGCTGGCTTGGCGTCGAGGGCGGCGTCTGCTGCTGGCTCTGCTGGCTTGGCATCGGCGGCGGTGTAACGCACCCCGCCAGGCTCAGTAGCGCGCTGGAAATCACCAGGGTCGTGCTAATCGTCGCTAATCTCACGGTTCTTCTCCGTCAACGGTCGCCTGAAGCCACGCGACGCCTTATCGCGGCTAGAGACCTATATTAACTTTAGTTACTTCGCCAGATACCGAAGTTCCCTCTAATTCTATTCTCTTTGCGCCGTTCGGCCCTAAAATCGTACGCTGCCGAGCGCCAACGCGTCTCCGCGGACGAAGCACAGCTGCCTGATATTCCATAACGCATCAAGGCTGCGCCCGGTTGACGTCGAGCCAACGCTGCGGAGGTGATAACATCCTCCGCGCTCACTCCTAAAGAAGGTCATCCATGAAAACAATAACACTGATTATGGGTCTGCTTCTATCCGTTTTGCTCGGGATTTCGATCGCTCAGGAGACTCCTGCGACGGGGCGCTCGCCAGCCCCCGACGGAGCCGATGCCTACATTCAATCCCCGGCGAACGGCGCAGTCGTCACATCGCCATTTACCGTACGTTTCGGGCTCCGCGGCGCGGGCGTTGCGCCAGCCGGCGTGCAACTGCCCAACACCGGGCATCATCATCTGCTCATCGATGTCACCGAGACGCCGTCCTTCGATCTGCCGCTGCCCGCCACCGACAACGTCAGACATTACGGCGCGGGTCAGACCGAGACAGAATTGGACCTGGTCCCCGGCGAGCACACGCTGCAGCTGGTTCTCGGTGATTGGCTGCATACGCCCCACGAACCGCCGGTAACGTCCACAATAGTGACGATCACCGTTGCAGGGTAAGGCATCTGAAGTTTCGTGACGGTTTCATCGACGCGGTCGGCAACACGCCGCTGATCAAGTTACGCAAAGCGTCTGAACAGACGGGCTGCACAATTCTTGGCAAAGCGGAATTTCTGAACCCGGGCGGATCCGTCAAAGACAGAACCGCAAAGTACATTGTGCTGGACGCTGAAAAGCGCGGCGTGCTGGAGCCGGGCGGCCTGATCGTCGAAGGCACTGCAGGCAACACCGGCATCGGCCTGGCCCTGGTCGGCAATGCGCGCGGCTACCGCACGCTAATTCTCATGCCCGACACGCAGACGCAGGAGAAGAAGGATGCGCTGCGACTCTGTGGCGCTGAATTGAGAACGGTGCCGGCCGTACCGTTTCGAGATCCGAACAACTACGTCCACCAGGCCGAACGTACGGCCGCGGAACTATCCAAGTCCGAGCCCCATGGCGTCCTCTATGCCAATCAATGGGATAACGTGGCGAATCGCGACGGTCACAGCGACAGTACGGGCCCGGAGATCTGGGAACAGACGGACGGGAAGATCGACGGTTTTACCTGCGCGGTCGGGACCGGCGGGACGCTGGCCGGTGTCAGCGCGTTCCTAAAACACAAGAGCCCCGGCGTCGTTACGGCAGCAGCAGATCCGATGGGCGCGGCAATCTATAGCTGGGTCAAGACCGGCGAACTGAAAGCGGAGGGCAGTTCGATCACCGAGGGCATCGGCCAGGGTCGGATCACGGGAAACCTCGAAGGCGCGCAAATCGACGACGCTTTTCAGATCCCCGACGAGGAAATGCTCCCTGTCTGCTACGACCTGCTGCAGGAAGAGGGCCTGCTGCTCGGCGGCTCGACTGGTGTCAACGTCGCGGCCGCCATCCGGCTCGCGAAGGTGTTGGGACCGGGCAAGACGATCGTGACCGTCTTATGTGACTCGGGCTCGCGTTACCAGTCCAAGCTCTTCAACCCGGAGTTCCTCGCGGCCAAGGGTCTGCCGCTACCGCCCTGGCTCAGCGAATAGCGTCGAGCACTTCCTGGATTTCTTGCGTCGTTGCTTCGCAGCCGGGTGCCGTCGTCGCCATTCTCGCCTGCTCGCGAACACCGAGCGCGCGACAGCCCCGCCGCGCAGCCGCTAGCGCGTTTAACTCGGCGCAGGCCGTGAGTAACGCGTCTTCAAATTCGAGCAACGTGTCATAGCGATCGCCGCTCGCTTCATCCTGCGCGAACGCCAGCGCAATCGCAACCGCGTTTTGGTCGCGGAATACACGCTCCACATAGACTCGGAATTCGGGCGAATTTAATCTTAGAGTACGTCCGTCGGTGGCCGTAACGGTGCTGGCGCAGCCGGCAAGCAGGGCGAGGGAGACAATGCTGAAACGTAGGCGGGCAAGGGGCACCGGTCTGCGAGTTAACTCAGCGGGCATCGTCCCGGATCGAATTCAACGTTGCAAGCCGGTCGGTTCCGTTGCCCTTGGAGTTGTGGGGAGGTAATAATGGTTAATGGCCGTAGTTACCCTGCATTCCGTCCACACCGAGTCGCAGCTCAACGACGCCGTCGCGACGGCAACGCGCTGGCTGGACGACGAGCAGAACGAGGAAAGTTTCTGGGTAGGGATGCTCGAATCGAATCCATGCATCGAAGCCGAGTGGCTTCTAGCAATGCATTTCGTCGGTTACGAGCATCCGCGAAAACACGATCTCGTTCAATCGATCCTCAATGCGCAGCGCGCAGACGGTGCCTGGCAGATCTACCACGACGCACCGAACGGCGACATCAACAGTACCGTCGAGTGTTACGTGGCGCTTAAGGCTGTCGGCATGTCGGCTGACGATGAACCGCTCGTTAAAGCCCGAAGATGGATATTCAGCCACGGCGGCCTAAGCGGTGTCAGAGTCTTTACACGCTATTGGCTCGCGCTGCTCGGAGAATGGCCGTGGAACAGGACGCCGAATCTGCCCCCGGAAGTCATAGCAAATCCGCGCTGGTTTCCGTTCAATATCTATAGCTTCGCGAGCTGGGCTCGAGCGACGTTGCTGCCCCTCGCCGTGTTGTCAGCCCGCCGTGCGGTCAGACCACTGCCTGCCGGAAGTCGTCTGGACGAACTGTTCCCTGACGGTCGCGAGCAGATGGACTACAAGTTACCGAGACGCGGACGCGCCTTCGGCTGGCGGCGCATGTTCCTGCTCAGTGATCGAATTGTGCACTGGTACCAGAGTCTCGGCTTAACGCCTGGGCGCGAGACGGCGATAAAAGCCTGTATCGAATGGATCGTCCGCCACCAGGATGCCGACGGCGCTTGGGGCGGTATACAACCGCCCTGGGTCTATAGCCTGATGGCGTTGGTCGCAGCGGGCGACCACGGCAGCGATGCGGTTATCCGCCGCGGCCTGAAATATCTTATCGAGACGCAGCGCCGGGACGGTAGTTGGGATGAGCCGTATTACACGGGAACCGGCTTCCCGGGCTACGGCTGCGGAGCGCGCCTGGATCTGCGCGATGAAGAGACCAAGAAACGTATCGCGCAGGGGACGGAGCTGCGGCGCGGCTTCATGATCAACTACAACCTCTATCGCCATTACTTTCCGTTGATGGCCATGGGACGCGCCCGCACGTTCCTGAGCAACTAGCCATGCGACCCGGTCGATTAGAACGGCTAAGAAGGCTCACTGCCCCTGCTATGAGCCTGACACTCGGAGAGTTGGGCATACTGTTAAGCTCGGCCATATTACTCACCGTGATCATGTTCCTGCCTCAGATCCGCGGCGATCAGCTCCCCGATTTCCGCCCACTCGAGACTCAGGTGCGCAAGACGCAGTTCTTTGCTTTCCTTGACCCTATCGTCGCGGATGTCAGTGCGGATGTGACTGAGGAACGGTTATTCATATTTGAGACCGCAGACCAGATTGAAGGCGGGACGAATCCTTCCTGGCTGACGCGCAGAAAGGTCGACCGGATGGCGAGATACTACGAGATCGAGACAGAGGACGCCGATCTGGCGACGGAAGTGCTCCCTGCATTACAGCAACGCGTCGACATCGTTCCACGGTCCCTCGTATTAGTTCAGGCGGCTAAGGAATCCGGCTGGGGTACTTCGAGGTTTGCGCTTCAGGGTAATAACCTATTCGGCCAACGCTGCTACTCCCGCGGTTGCGGTATCGCACCAGCCGGGATTCAGCCCGGAGCCGAATTCGGCGTCGCGACATACGGTTCGGTCAATGCATCGGTCGCAAGCTACGTGCGTAATCTCAACACGCATCCGCAGTACGAGGAGTTTCGTCGTCAGCGCCGCGCGCTGCGAGACGCCGAAGTCACACTGACGGGTATCGCTTTGGCGGATAGTCTTGTGGATTACTCCGAACGCGGAGAAGAATACGTCGCCGAAATCAAGGTGTTGATCCGGCAGAACGGTCTGGAATCCGATGACTAGTCTGTCACCTGCGCGCGGTGGCTACCGCATGCCGCTTCGGGGCAGACCGAGAGTCAGCGCCAGGACCGCTTTGCTCCTCATGCTCGCTGTAGTTGGCGGCACAACTCAACGACTAGCATATGCTGCCGACGGCGCTGCGATCCTCGTCTACCACCACGTCGCAGATGAGACACCACGATCGACAAGCGTTACGCCGGAGCGATTCTCGGCACATCTCGATTATCTGCAGCGACATGACTTCACCGTTAGTCCATTGCTCGAAGTGTTGGAGTCGATTCGGGCCGGAGAAGAACTTGCTGCGAAGACGGTCGTGCTGACATTCGATGACGGCTATGTCTCGGTGTTGGAGAACGCCGCACCCCTGCTGCGCGAGCGGGGCTGGCCGTTCACGATTTTTGTCATCTCGGACTACATCGACCAGGGCTACGGCGGGTACCTGACCTGGGATCAGCTTCGGCAGCTGGCCGGCGATGGGGCGACGGTCGGCAACCACACTCGCACCCACCCCCATCTCGTCCGGCACCAAACAGACGAGTCGGCTGCAGCGTGGCAACAGCGTGTCCGCGACGAACTTACCGATGCCGGGCAACGAATCGCTGACGAACTGGGCGATGCGGCCATTCCCGTAGCGGCCTATCCGTACGGTGAGTACGACGTGTCCGTCAAGGAAGTTGCGCGCGACCTCGGCCTGTTCGCCGTCGGGCAACACTCCGGCGCAATCGGACCGCAGTCGGACCTGCTTGCCGCACCCAGATACCCGGTCGCGACCGGATACGACGAACTAGAAGATTTCAAGTTGCGCGTTAACTCCCGGGCGTTACCGGCCGAATTGGTGGGCAGCGAACGGCATCTTGTCGATGCAGAGGAAACTCAGCCTGTCCTGACTCTCA
>Ga0310122_10000368_pt1 | contig 28871 bp, 30 predicted proteins | sample CB6_Bottom_1051__FD_203503 | JGI IMG/M metagenome (GOLD analysis project Ga0310122, IMG submission 203503) | Marine microbial communities from Western Arctic Ocean, Canada - CB6_Bottom_1051 | ecosystem: Environmental > Aquatic > Marine > Oceanic | place: Canada: Western Arctic Ocean | collected...
TCAGTACGAAGGTGGTGGCGCTGCGGCCTTGGGCTCGATTTAGCCGCATCCGCTGGACTTTGAGGCTGATGGAACGCTGGAGCTGGAGAAGGTCGCGAAAGCTGTGAAGCCCGATGACATCCAATTCGCTCGCACAAAATTACTGTGCCTGGAAAACACCCAGAGTGGGCGGGTACTGCCGCTCGACTATCTTAGTGCGGCGCGAGACTTTGTGACGAGTCGGGCGCTCTGCCTACATCTGGACGGTGCCCGAGTCTTCAATGCTGCCGTGAAACTGGAGATCCCGGTAAATCAGATCGCCCAGTATTTTGATTCGATATCTTTCTGCCTGACAAAAGGACTCGGGGCTCCGATCGGTTCACTTCTATGCGGATCGACTGATTTGATAGATGAGGATCGGCGATGGCGGAAGACCTTGGGGGGTGGGATGCGGCAGGCGGCAGGCGGGAATAACTGCCGCTGCGGGTCTTTATGCTCTGGAGAAGAATGTCGAGAGGCTGGCTGAGGATCATGCGAATGCACAACGACTGGTCAGAGGTCTCGGCGAGATTGACGAGTTGTCCGTCAATCCTAGCCGTACGCAGACGAACATGGTTTTCGTCGATATTGGCGAGGCTGATCCGCAAGCTCTAGATGACTCTTTACGCCAGAGCCGTGTGCTGATTCATGCCAACAGGCAGATTCGCCTTGTGCCGCACCTGGATGTCAGCAAGAGCGATATTGAGACGGTTATCGCCGCGTTCAAGGGTTTCTTCAGGCACTGATCGATCAAGAACCCGCGTCTTACCTTATCAATCCCGCTTCGAATTCCACTGCCCGGGTTCTCGCGCCTCTAACGACGTTGATAATGCCGTAGTTCTGCTCATGGCATGCAAACTCGAATAACCCGGGCGGATCCATCGTCGGCCAGGGCACTTCGATAGTCCACGGCGCCTCCCACGTCGTCGGATCCGTCACCGTGGCCTCGTATAAGAGTGTGTCATCTGCGACTCGGGTGAAACGTTCGATCAGGTGTAGGCTGCCCGCAGTGCCTCGCCACTTCCTTTTGTCGTGAAAATTCGTCGTCTCGACGACGAGCGTATCGCCCTCCCAGTGACCTCGGGACACCCCGAGCCAACTACGAATGACTTCTGGAGGGGATGCGCTCTCAGCCAGCGGGATGATCCGCACGTCACTGTTGGCCTGCGTGATGAGCAGCAGGTAGTCTGGGGCCTGGACGATTTGAGATTCTCCGATCTGCTGGGTGAACGGAACGTTCGGTGGACCGGCTCCCAGGATACAGCGCTCGTACGTGCCGCGGGATTCCAATGTGTGCCCCCGTGCCTGTGCCTGGCGCCTTGCCACCCCTTCAGGTGTCAGAGGCGGTAATTTTCCATCCGGTGGATCCACGATCAGTGCCGTGCGCAGGTTCGGTCGAATCGGGCTTTGCCAGTTATCCATCCCGAATTCGGTCCAGTCATAGTGCACGGTGGCGGGATCGACAGAGGCGTCCCCGATCACCGCTCTCTGGAAGGCCTCGACCGCTTCCTGTGGCGTATAGAAAGGCTTTCCAGCCAGCTCCTCGGGCCGCTCCAGCGGTGTATAGGCGACGCTTATCCAGTACCCCGCCAGGTCGGGATCGCCCCACGCGGTGCGTGGTGCCCGTTCACGAGGCCGCGTCGGGTCCCACACTCTCTCTATGGCCCGCGCGAGAGCGGCTTCGACATCATCTTCGAAGTAGGCTAGCGTCTCTTCCGACGTATGCGGGGAGGCGGCGCGGGCGGCTTCGACGGTCTCCGCCGACCGTTGGTTCACCAGCGCGGATGGTGGGGGTTGCCCCAGAGCGGGCGCTGTGGCGCAAAAGGTCAGCAGCGCGGCAAGCAATGTCAACAAGGCTCTCGCAGCCATTTCACTCCCCTCCCGATGGTCCGTTACATCTTCGTCTAGGAGTTCTCGATCCTACCAAATCGGGCGGCAGACGCAATCTGAGCTGCGACCAAGCAGACGGTCGCAGGGTGGAGTCTTGCTCGGGGCGCTACTACCCCATTTGGTCAACGAGCCACAACGCCATTCCCGGAAACAGGATCAGCAGCGCGAGCACCAGCAGCTCGCCAATTACGAAAGGGAAGACGCCACGAAAGATTTCTTCCATTGGGACGTCCGGCGCGACCCGTCGCATGATGAATACATTGGCGCCAATGGGCGGCGTAATCAGAGCGAGCTCCGCCATGATGACGACGAAGACACCGAACCAGATCGGGTCAATCCCGAGTTCGAGGACAACCGGAAGGATGAACGGAATTGTCAGCACCAGCATCCCGAAAACGTCGAGCATCGCGCCCAGAACGAAGTAGAGCAACACGAGCAGGCTCAGAAAACCAATGCGTCCGAGTTCGGCCGCGATGATGAGACCCACCAGCGCATCTGTCAGCCGGGTGACCGCTAGAAAACGCGCGACCAGATAACCACCAACGATGATGGCGAATATCATCGCACTGATCAGCGCCGTCCCACGTAGCGCGGCGCCAATGGCCGCCCAGCTGAGCTTGCGTTGCACCAGCGCGGCGATCAGCACGCCCGCGCACCCTACGCCTGCTGCTTCCGTTGGCGTGAAGACGCCCGCGTAGATACCGCCGATGATGACGACGAACAGACCCGCGACGGGTCCGAGTTGACCGAGGGATATCAGGCGCTCCCGCCAACTCGTTCGAGGCCCTTTCGGGCCGAGTTCGGGGTTCAATACGCAGCGAATGAGAATAATGCTGGAGAACATCAGCGCCGTGATCACGCCCGGAATGATGCCCGCGATAAAAAGCGCACCGATGGACGTCTCTGTCATGACCCCGTAAAAGATGAAAATAAGACTCGGGGGTATGAGGATTCCCAGCGTGCCGGAGGCCGCCAGCGCGCCGGTGGCCAGGCGCGGGTTGTAGTTGTAGCGGCGCATTTCCGGCATGACGATGGTGCCCATCGTGGCTACCGTCGCGATACTCGATCCGGTCACGGCGCCAAATCCACCGCACGCGAGCACCGAGGCGATCGCCATGCCGCCCGGAACCCGCCCGACCCACTTCTGCAGGCTGCCGTAAAGATCGCTCGCGAGCCCGGCATGGAAAAATAGCTGGCCCATCAACACGAACAGCGGCACGGTGACGAAAATGAAATCTCGACCGTGTTCCCAGGGTACCAACGCCGCGTGTGCCATCGTCGGCAATGGGCCCTCGACGATCCACAGTCCAAGAATTCCGGTAAAGGCCATCGCGAACGCGATGGGCACGCCAAACGCCAGCAACGTGAGTAGCAGAACGACTCCCGCGATGCCGACGAGAATCAGATCCATTGGCTGGACTCACTCTCATCGCCCGCCGGAGTAGCGGAGGGATTCGCCAGCAGTCGTGCGGCGAATACGAGAGCACAGATGGCGACGTACATCATGAAGGGCCAAAATGGCGCATTTAGATCTTCACCCGTCTCATCGGTCACAAACATGTAACGGGAGAAGGCGACGGCTTGAGTTGCCAGGAGCGCGAAGAATACGAACCCCGTTAATGCAGAAAGAATGTCCGCGATGCTGCGCCAGCGTGGCGGCATTCGGCTATAAACGATCTCCATGCGAATGTGATAGCCCTGATCCCATGCCCGTGGTAACGCAGAGAAAAGCGTAATCAGTAGCAGGAGCCCATTGGTGTCTCGACTCCATTGCAATGGGGCGTTGAAGACATACCGCAGCACGACTTCCAGTGTGACAAGCGTGAGCAGTGCCGGCAGCGCGCCGTAGACACCGAGGTTGTAGAGCCACCGAGACGCTCGTGCGGACCAGGCATCGAGAATCTCGACGATCACAGATCGATAATTCCCTGAGTCGGCGAATTTCTTATACGGTCGTTTATCTGATCGTCGGTGAGCGAGGCGTATTCTGTTGCGAGCGCCTCCATGTCCTCCACGACGGCGCTGGCCGGCAGACCTTCCGCTTCGTGTTGCGCGATATAGCGTTCTTTCAATGGCGTGAGCCGATCGCGCCAACGAGCGAGCTCCGCTTCTCCCAACTGAAACATCTCTACACCCGCGTCGCGCAATGCGGTCGAGGCGCGTTCAAGGCCCGCCCCGCTGTAGTAGTTTTGTACCGTCATCTGACTCCTGATCCGTAACAGCCGGTACAAGCTCGTCCGCAGATCATCCGGTAGAGCATCGAACGTTCGCCGGTTAAGGCAGTAATGCAGGAGAATGACATTGACGTCGACCTGCGTGTAGTAGCGGCCGATCTCCTGAAGTCGGTACGAGACCATGTCTGAGGGGGCGAGGCTGACCGCATCGATAACTCCGCGCTGAAACGCTGGATAAACCTCGGCGGCTGCAATGACGACCGGTACGGCGCCCAGTTCGCGGAAAATCTCTGCGGTGATTCCGCCGGTGACCCGAATCTTGATTCTTTGAAGATGCTCCAGCCGCCGAATGGGCGTCTTGGAGATGATGTTATAAGGGCTCGTGCAATCGCAATGCGCAAGATACACACCCATGCGCTCGTACTCGGTCTTGAAATGTTGCGGATAGAGCTCTTCGACCACGAGCGTTGCGACCTGCGGGCTGGAGAACAAAAACGGTAACTGCGGCGCATGCAGAAGCTTGAAGCTTCCGGGCTGATAGGTGACGTAGGCGTGGGTGTAGTCGGTGATTCCGGTTACCGCAGCTTTGAAACCGTCGAGAGGGCCGTGAAGCAGTCGATCGGCGAAGGATTCCAATCGCAGTCGCCCCTTCGTCTCCCGTTCGACGAGCTCGGCGAAGGGCACGAAGCCTTGCGTGTATAGACCGTGAGAGCTCGGGACATGGGATGTATAGCGCAGGGTAATCGGTTCCTCCGTCCATGCTCTGCGTCCGGCAATGAGCGGAGCAGCGAGACCTAGGCCCCCGAGCGAAGCCAGGAGATTGCGGCGGGTGTTGTCGACGGTGAGCGTACTCAAAAGGCCGATACGCCAGTAAGTTCCTTGCCCACCAGTAACTTGTGGACGGTCTCAGTGCCTTCGTAAGTAATCACGCTCTCCAGATTCAGGCTGTGCCTAATAGGAGCGTATTCAGCACTAATGCCCCCGGCACCGAGCATATCGCGGCACTCCCGTGCGATATCGAGAGCCATACGCACGTTGTTCAACTTCGCAATGGATACCTGGATCGGCTCCATGCGGCCTTCATCCTTGATGCGGCCCAACCGCAACGCAATCAACTGTGCTGCAGTGATCTGTCTGGCCATGTCGGCGAGCCGTTCCTGAATCGACTGAGTGTGCGAAAGAGGGCGCCCGAATAACACGCGGGTCGCTGTGAAATCCAACAGTTCCGACAGACAAGCCTGAGCTGCACCGATGGGCCCCCAGGCGATTCCGTAACGGGCCTGAGTCAGACAACTGAGCGGACCTTTCAGGCCGACAACGTCCGGCAGCAAACTTGCCGCAGGTACTCGCACGTTATCGAAAAACAACGCAGAGGTAATCGAAGCCCGCATCGACAATTTATTGTCAATCTCCGGCGCATCGAAACCAGGCGTTCCTTTGTCTACGAGAAAGCCGCGTATGCCATCGTCAGTCGTTGCCCACACCAAAGCCACGTCAGCAATCGTTCCATTGGTAATCCACATCTTGGAACCATTGATAATCCAGTCGCTCCCGTCGCGCTTCGCGTGAGTCTTCATGTTGGCGGGATCGGAACCGCCTTGGGCTTCAGTCAGCCCGAAACAACCTACCGCGTCACCGGCCGCCATCGCCGGCAGCCAACGTTGCTTCTGCTCGTCGGTGCCGTACTCGAAAATTGGATGCATGACCAGACTGCTCTGCACGGAAACAAAACTGCGTAAGCCACTGTCGCCGCGTTCGAGTTCCTGACAAATCAGTCCGTAGGCGACACTGTTTAGCCCAGCGCAGCCATACCCCTCGATGCTGCTTCCCAGGAGCCCGAGGCTGGCAAGTTCCGGTATCAGTTCGGCCGGAAATCGGTGCTCCTCGAAACACTCGCGGATGATCGGCAATACCTTATCATTGACGAAGCGGGCCACCGTATCCCGAACCATGGCCTCCTCTTCGCTAAGGAGTGACTGAATATCGTATAGATCGAGTGGATCGAGATTCGGCATTCCAACTTACTCGTGTGAGATTCGTTGGAATTATAGTCCTAAATCTGCCGGCGGCGCGGGGCATCATCTAGTGCAGTAAATAGCCGGACGATCTTTGCGTATAGTGCGCTAAGAATTCGGGAGGAAACCGAATGACAGAAACGGCTGTCCCCGCAGTGAGCCGGAACTTCGTTGCAGAAGTGATTGATGACGGCCAGGTCAGCGGCCAACAGGTCCTCGTCGTCGGCCTGTGCATGTTTTTTAATATGCTCGATGGCTTTGACATCACGGCTATGGCTGTCGTCGCGGGTGCCGTGTCAAAGGAACTGCAACTGACAGACGACAGGTTGGGGCTCATCTTCAGTTTCGCGCTCGCGGGAATGATGGCTGGAGCGATGTTGCTTGCTCCCGTATCGGATGTAATCGGTCGTCGCAAGGTGATCATACTGAGTCTGATACTTGTCGGCGTGTCGATCCTTTTTACAGCGAATGCGACGACGCTGAGTGAGTTCATCGTGTTGCGGTTCGTCAGCGGGCTAGGCGCCGGCGCCATGCTCGCATGCCAGGCTGCGCTTGCTGCCGAATACAGCCCGGAGAAATACCGGTCGTTGTCCGTTGCGGCTACGACTGCGGGCTACCCGCTGGGCGCCATGATGACGTCAGTTGTTGCCGGCCTCATCCTGCCGGACTTCGGTTGGCGAGGCATGTTCTGGTTCGGCGGCGTCGTCACGCTTGCGATGGGCATTATCGCCTGGACCTTCATTCCTGAGTCGCTGAAGTATTTGTTCGATCGCCGTCCGGCTAACGCACTTGAACGAGTCAATCGGATTCTGAAGAAGCTCGGTAAGCAGACGTTATCTAGTTTGCCAGCATCTGCGGAAGCGCAGACACGTGAACCGAGAGGAGTGGTCGGCAACGTCACGAGTCTCCTGATGAGAGAGCGCCGCTCGGTAACTCTTATGTTGTGGGCATCGTTTTTTCTCTGCTTCAGTAGCATCTATTTTCTGTTGAGTTGGATCCCACGGTTGATGGAACAGGCCGGCTATTCAGCTGAGATCGGGCGACTCGCGTTCTTCCTGTTCAACGCGGGTGGCGTCATCGGAATTTTCATTCTTGGTGGATTGGCGACTTACGGGCGACTGACGAATCTAGTTTTCTCTTTCTTGTTCTCGTCCGCGCTCTGCATGGTAATTTTCGCGATGGTGCCCAGTCAGCCTGCGTTATTGATGGGAATTATCTTTCTTATGGGTCTTCTTCAGCAAGGTGGCTTTACGGGGCTCTACGCTGTGGCGGCGAAAATCTACCCAACGGAGGTGCGTAGTACCGGAATCGGTTGGGCTATCGGCTTCGGCCGATCCGGCGCAGTAGTCGGCCCGGCACTCGCCGGAGTCCTGATCGCGGCTGGGCTCGGCATGTCGGGCAACTATCTTCTCTTCGCCGTCCCGGTGGCGTTCGGCGGTGTCGTCGCCTACTGGTTGAAAGTAGAATAGACTGACTCGTCTACCCTGTCTGTCCTTAGTTGAAATCGTCCAGGAACGTGAGATCGATGGTCGCGCCGCCGACGGAATCGCCAGGAGGACTGTGTAGAATCCGCCCTCGTTCAGCGCAATCGGCGTCGGGCCGGCCAGCACCGTGTCGATGCCGGCCGTCCGAACGGTAATCTCGAAGTTGCCCTGAGCGATGCGGAGATTGGGAACGCCACCGCCGGGGACCAGGCCGACTGTAGGTTCGATCGTGTTGAGATCTGTGCCGGGCGGAGCAACATAGACGTCGATGAACGGGTGGAGCTGCACGGCGTTATACAGATTGAGCTTTGCCTCACCTGCAAGGGGCCGATAATCGTCCATTTCTAAGATCGGTGTCGCCGCATCAGGAGCGTTGGCGACAAAAGCGGTCGCGGAACGTCCGGCGTCTACCCCGAACGGAAAGTCGACCAGTATCACGCTGGGGTTGCCGGCCGGGCTGGCGGTCAAAGCGTGAGTTCCAGGCGCGATAATATTGATGGATGGCACGCGTTGTTCAACCTACCAGACGGCAACCGCAATCGATTTCCCGAGGACCGGTTCGACTTTCGGTACAACGATCGCGGCGAGAACGCGTTTACGCTCAGCGACCCGAGTAGCGGGATCGGCGATATCCAAATCAGCCTCGCGCGAATGATCGGCGGGGACTCCGGTGTGCTATTGCGGGCGATCGTAAAGCTGCCTACCGGTGATGCGGATGTGCTCGCAGGTAGTGGCGCCACGGATCTCTCGATCACGGTGCTTCGACGCCGCCTGACATCATGGCGGTCGCAGCAGATCGGTTACTACTGGGGTTTAGGGTTGATGAAGGTCGGTGAACCGGAATTTCTCGCGAGGCGCAGCGAGGATTGGGCGGGATTGGGCGTCGTCGGCGGTAGCTGGCAGCCGTTGCCGAAGATCGGGCTGAAGGCCCAGCTCGATTTTCACAGCCGCTTCTATGACAGTGCACTGGACGAACTCGGCAAGGAGTCGATTCAGATCAGTATCGGCGGGTGGTGGGCGCTCGATGACCGCCGTACGCTGAGTTTCGCGATAAACGAAGATCTGATCGTTCGAACCGCCCCGGATGTATCGTTGCACCTGAGCTTCTCCTGGAGGCTGTGACCGACTCCTTTATAATTAACTGGCAATGCGCCGAACCTTCACGATACCGCTGCTTCTACTACTCGGCTGCACTCAATCGTCGGACGGCATCGATGGTAATGCCGTGACCGCTCCGGTTGAACCGCGATTCGAAGAAGCCGACTTAGACCGTGGTGAAATTCTGAGCTTGGCGTGTCAGGCGTGTCATACGCTGGACGCGGGACAAGCTGATCTGCTCGGACCGAATCTCTACGGCATGTTCGGCCGGGTCTCGGCGGGGTCGCCCGGTTTCGGTTACTCGCCGGTATTGCGCTCTGCTAACCTCATCTGGACGCCGAGAGCGCTCGACGCCTGGCTGGCCAGTCCGGAGGACTTCCTGCCGGGTAACGACATGGCGTTCGCAGGGTACAGCTCGGCAACCGATCGGCGCGATCTCATCGCTTTCCTGTTACATAAGACCGGCGGTGTCGCGGAGTAAGCTGAAACCTGCGACATGGGGCACCGTATAAATTCGAACTCGGAAAACGACGCCGTTGAATTGTGTTCTAATTCGAGTTCTATCCGGTTAACGGTGGAGATCTCACCAGGGTTCGTGACGACCTCTGGCGTATAGCAAGGAAGCTTAACGAGTGAGTGAAGACGAGATTAGCGACTCAGAGGCGGCGAGCCCGGATACCGTCATTGAGCGTCGTGCTGTTAGTGACCGGCGACGGCTGAGCCTTCGGACCTTTGTTCAGAGCGGCTTGACCCCACGCCGTCGAGGCGGCCGGCGAGACGGCGAGCACGAGCACCTGGTCGACTGGCACGAACCCGATCTTCTGTTTCTAGCTCTCGCGATACTTCTCCTCAGCGTCACGGACGCATTCTTCACGTTGACACTGATGACCAGAGGCGCCGAAGAGGCTAATCCCCTACTGGCATACGTTCTTCAGCGCTATCCCGGAGTCTTCGCGGCTCTGAAGATGGTGCTCACAGGCGGCGGGGTTCTGGTGTTGGTCGCGATGGCGCGCGCCAGGGTGTTCCGGATCGTGCGCGTACGGACCGTTTTGCAATGTTTTCTGGCTGGCTACGTGGTCCTGGTCGGCTACGAAATGTGGATGCTGAAGATAGTTCTCTAAGGCGCGATCGAGGTTGTCCGAACTCGGCTATCGGTGCCGTATTAACTTGGTGACTGATTGGCTAAACTAAGCGGTCATCTCGACAAAGTCCCCTTCTCGGTGGGACACCAGATCATGAGCACACAACTACAACGGCAATACGAGTCGTCGCCGTTCCATGGCGCCAATGCGCCGTACGTGGAGGCCCTGTACGAGTCTTATCTCGAGGATCCCGCGAGCGTGCCGCCTGAGTGGCGCGAGCTGTTTGTCGGTCTGGGGGGCGCGGTCTCTCAGGACGTGGCTCACGGCCCGGTTGTGGAGGCGTTGATCAGGCGGCTTAGTTCAGCGGACTCGCGTGGCTTGAATGGTGGTGTCGAGGCGAGAACCGCCGGCCAGGCCAGCGAGAAGCAAGCTGCCGTTTCGCGGCTTATCCAGGTCTACAGCATGCGCGGGCATCAGATCGCGGACCTGGACCCACTTGGTCTGTGGAAACGCCACACACCGGCGGTCCTGAAGTTCGACTATCTCGGCCTGGTCGAGGCGGATCTGGACACGGAGTTTTTTACCGGCGGACTGGCCGGAATGGGCCACGCCCGTATGAAGCTTCGGGAAATTCTACAGCTTATGAAGACGATCTACTGCGGCAAGATCGGCGCAGAGTTCGCGCATCTGTCCCGGGCCCGGGAGCGTTTGTGGCTCAGAGAGCGATTCGAGTCCGACATGGTCGGTCGCCGCTATGACGAAAGCGAACAACGCCAGATTCTTGCGAGTCTCAATCGGGCCGAAGGTATCGAGCGTTATCTCAACACGAAATATGTTGGGCAAAAACGGTTTTCGCTGGAGGGAGGCGAGGCGCTGATCCCGTTGCTGGATGACCTGATTCAACGTGCGGGCGAGCAGGGGTTGCAAGAGCTTGTCATTGGCATGGCCCATCGCGGCCGGCTGAATGTATTGGTCAACGTGCTCGGGAAGTCCCCTCAGGAGTTGTTCTCTGAATTCGAGGGTGACTACGATACGGCCGCGTTATCGGGCTCCGGTGACGTCAAATACCATATGGGGTTCTCATCGGATATTCGTACCAGTGGAGGGAATGTTCACGTTGTCCTGGCATTCAACCCGTCTCATCTGGAGATAGTTAACCCGGTTGTCGAAGGGTCAGTCAGGGCGCGTCAGGATCGTAGAGGTGACACAGAAGGCGATCAGGTGCTACCCGTGCTGATTCATGGCGATTCGGCAATCGCGGGGCAGGGCGTTGTCGCCGAGACCTTCCAGCTCTCTCAGACCAGGGATTTCCACACGGGCGGCACGATTCACATCGTCATCAACAATCAGATCGGGTTCACGTCGAACGATCTGCGGGACACGCGGTCGACCCCGTATTGCTCGGATATCGCGAAGATGATCGAAGCGCCGGTCCTGCATGTTAACGGGGATGATCCCGAGGCTGTTGTCACGGCGGTACGATTGGCGTTGCGCTACCGGCAAACATTTCACAAGGATGTCGTGATCGACCTGGTCTGCTATCGGCGATTGGGCCACAACGAGGCGGACGAGCCATCGGCGACTCAACCCATCATGTATCAGACGATAAAGAGGCACCTGAGCGTTCGAACTCTGTACGGCGCGACTCTCGTAGAACGCGGCGTCATTCGAGCTGAGGAACTCGCGGCGATGGTGGAGGCGTATCGAGACTGCATTGATGCCGGGCGCAGCCCCAACGAAGAATGTCTCGGCATGATCGGTAATCAGTACACGATAGACTGGAGTCGTTATCGAAACGAACTCGACGCAGTAGTCAAGACGGCGATTCCGAAGACGCGACTCAAACGCTTGAGTCAGCGCGTCAACGCGGTACCAGATCACTTCAAGCTCCATCCCCGTGTGCAACGAATCGTGGACGACAGATTGAAAATGGCCACGGGAACGCTTGCGATCGACTGGGGGTTTGCAGAGACGCTAGCGTATGCGAGCCTGCTTACGGAGGGCTATAATATTCGGCTGATCGGCCAGGACAGCCGGCGCGGAACGTTTTTCCATCGGCATGCCACTTTCTTTAATCAGACCGACGGCGGGGAATACACTCCGCTTGCCCACGTGGGTGATAGTGCGACGTCATTCACGATTGCGGACTCTTTACTATCAGAGGAAGCGGTGCTCGGTTTCGAGTATGGCTACAGCACGACCTCGCCGGACTGCCTCGTGATCTGGGAAGGCCAGTTTGGTGATTTCGTCAACGGCGCACAGGTAGTAATCGACCAGTTCATCAGCTCTGGCGAGGCGAAGTGGGGGAGGCTGTGCGGGCTGACACTCTTTCTTCCTCACGGTTACGAGGGCCAGGGCCCCGAGCATTCCTCGGCGCGCCTGGAGCGATTTCTGCAACTCTGTGCCGAGCACAATATGCAGGTGTGTGTCCCGTCGACGCCCGCGCAGATGTTCCATCTGTTGCGTCGGCAATGCCTGCGACCGGTTCGGAAACCGCTCGTGGTGCTGACGCCCAAGAGCCTGCTACGCCATCGAGCGTCCGTATCGACGCTGAATGATCTGTCCCGAGGGACGTTTCAGCCGATGATCGGCGACACGACGGTGCCGCCGGGAAGTAAAGTGGAGCGCTTGGTGCTGTGCAGCGGGAAGGTCTACTACGATCTGGACCAGATGAGGCGGGAGAAGAAAATCGATCGTGTCGCGATCATTAGATTGGAAGAACTCTATCCTTTTCCGGTCGAGGCTTATGCGGGTACGCTCAGCGCCTATCCGAACGCTACCGATATCGTCTGGTGTCAGGAGGAGCCGCAGAATCAGGGTGCGTGGTATCAGATAAGGCATCGTCTACAGAAGGCGCTGGAGCAGAAGCATCGGCTCCTCTACGCGGGCCGGGCCGGCGCTGCGGCGCCGGCGTCCGGGATTCATGCATTACACGTCCTGCAGCAGCAGGCACTGGTAGCTGCGGCGTTGGGAGCGGATACTTCGGCTGATGACTCGGAACCCAAAGACCAGGTTCGCTTAGGAACGACGGATGAGCATTGAAGTTAAAGTGCCACAGCTACCCGAATCGGTGACCGACGCGACGATCGTCGCGTGGCACAAACGCGCCGGTGATTCCGTTCGCCGCGATGAAAATCTCGTCGATCTCGAGACCGATAAAGTCGTGCTGGAGGTACCGGCGCCCAGCGACGGAATAATAAAGGAGTTGAAATTCAATGATGGCGACATCGTGACAGGTGGGCAGGTGCTCGCGCTGCTCGAGCCCGGTACGGTGGCTGCCGTCACGAGTGATGCGCAGGACGCGCCGACAGAGTCCTCGCGGATTGTTGCGGAGCCGTCGACCGAAGCACCGGCAGAGAGACTGGGTCCGGCCGCTCGCCGGCTCGTCGAAGAGCACGATTTGGACGCTTCGGCCATTGTCGGTTCCGGCCGGGCCGGGCGGGTGACAAAGGCCGATGTCCTGGATTATCTCGAGACCCACGTCGCTACCGCAGCGGAATCGGAGGAAGATGCGCCGATCACGATGCGGCCGACCGGCGGCGGTTCCCGCGCCGAACATCGTATCGCCATGACCCGCTTGCGTAGCCGCATCGCAGAGCGCCTCGTCGAGGCGCAGCAGACCGCCGCGATGTTGACGACGTTTAACGAGATCGATCTGACCGAAGTCATGGGGCTGCGTGCGCGCTATCGAGATGAATTTCAGGAACGCCATAACGTTAAGCTGGGGTTCATGTCGTTCTTCGTCAAGGCGTCGATCGAGGCATTGCGGCGCTACCCGGTACTCAATGCGTCTCTGGACGACGCCGACATCGTTTATCACGAATTCTTCGATATCGGCGTCGCCGTATCGACGGATCGCGGGCTGATCGTGCCGATTATTCGCGACGCGGAGGCACTGGGCTACGCCGATATCGAGAAAGCCATCGCTGACTACGGCGCGCGTGCACGCACTGGCGGCATCACGATGGAGGAGCTGACCGGTGGCACTTTCACGATTACTAACGGCGGAATCTTCGGTTCGCTGATGTCGACGCCGATATTGAATCCACCGCAGAGCGGCATTCTCGGCATGCACAAGATTCAGCAGCGTCCGACGGTCGTCAACGGCGAGATCGAAGTTCGCCCAATGATGTACGTGGCATTGACCTACGATCATCGTCTGGTGGATGGCCGCGAAGCGGTTCAGTTTTTGGTTGCGTTGAAGGAACTATTGGAGGATCCTGCGCGGCTGATTTTGCAGGTGTAACGAGAAATATGAGTGAAAGAGAATTCGATGTCGTCGTGATCGGCGGCGGCCCGGCCGGCTATCCGGCGGCCATCCGTGCGGCGCAAAATGGCTTGAACGCGGCGTGTATCGACGAGTGGCAGAACCATGATGGCAGTCGCGCATTCGGCGGGACTTGCCTGAACGCGGGTTGTATTCCGTCGAAAGCGTTGCTGGAGTCGTCGGAACTTTACCACCGGGCCGCGTCGGAGTTTGGCAGGCACGGCATCAACGTGACTAACCTCGATATGGATATTGCCGTGATGCAGTCGCGCAAGGCCGGCATCGTGAAGCAGCTGACCAACGGCATCGCCGCGCTCTTTAAGGCCAACGGCGTTACGGCTCTGCAAGGTCACGGCCGCTTACTGTCGGATCATCGCGTCGAAGTCACGGCCGCCGACGGCAAGAAAGAAACGATTCGCGCCAAGCACGTGATACTCGCGAGCGGCTCCGTCCCGATCGAATTGCCCATCGCGCCTTTCGACGGACAAGATATCGTCGATTCCTGGAGTGCGCTCGAGTTTACCGAGGTACCGAAGCGCCTGGGCGTTATCGGCGCGGGCGTCGTTGGCCTTGAGCTCGGGAGCGTGTGGCATCGTCTCGGTGCCGAGGTTGTTATTCTCGAGGCTCTCGACGACTTTCTTTTTATGGCGGACGCTCAGATCGCCAAGGAAGCCGCCAAGCACTTCAAGCGTCAGGGATTGGACATTCGCCTCGGCGCGAAGATGACCGGCGCCATCGCCGGCAAGACCGGCGTTAACGTTAGTTACGAGGATAGCGACGGTAAGCAAATGCTCGAAGTCGACAAACTCATCGTCTGTGTTGGGCGACGGCCGTTTACTTCGGAGCTGCTCGCCGACGATGCCGGCGTCGCTCTTGATGAGCGCGGCTTTATCCAGGTCGATGAGGCTTGCCGTTCGACAGCTGCAGACGTCTGGGCGGTCGGCGACGTTGTTCGGGGCCCAATGTTGGCTCACAAGGGCACCGAGGAAGGGGTCATGGTCGCGGATCTGATTGCCGGAAAAGTTAGCGAGGTCAATTACGATGCGATCCCGGCTGTGATCTATACGGCGCCAGAGATCGCCTGGGTAGGCAAGACGGAGGCGGAGGTCCAGGCGAGCGGAGCCGCCTACAAAGTGGGAACATTCCCGTTCGCAGCGAACGGCCGTGCCAAGGGCATGGAACAGACCGATGGACTGGTGAAGCTCATTACGGCAGAAGACGACGATGAGTTGCTGGGCGTGCACATCGTCGGACCCGTCGCGGGCGAGTTAATCGCCGAGGCGGTATTGGCTCTCGAATTCTCGGCTTCCGGCGAGGATCTGCAGCGTACCGTGCACGCCCACCCGACGTTGACCGAGGCCATCCACGAAGCGGCGTTGGCGGCCGATAACCGAGCCATCCACGCGATCAACCGCTGATCGCTGCTTGAGGGCCAAAATCCGGCTATCATAGGCGCTTGGCAGGAGCTAACTGCTTACTGCCATTGGAGTTACGGAGCTTTTCTCACACGGAATAGACTATTGCGGCCGGTGCTGGCCCGTGTCTGAGGAGGCAGGGACAGTACGCGCATGTTGGGAGCACAATGGCTGGCCACAGTAAATGGGCGAATATCCGGTTTCGGAAGGGTGCCCAGGACGCGAAACGCGGCAAGCTCTTCACGAAGCTCATTCGCGAGATCACGGTCTCCTCTCGGGCAGGCGGCGGCGATCCGGCGTCCAATCCACGTCTTCGGAGCGCTATCGAGAAAGCGAAATCCCAGAGCATGCCCAAGGACAATATCGATCGGGCGATTAAGCGGGGCACGGGGGCGGATGACGGGGCGACCTATGAGGAGGTCCGCTACGAGGGTTACGGTCCCGGTGGCGTGGCCGTCATGGTCGTTGGCCTGACCGATAACCGCAACCGCACGGTGGCAGAGATACGGCACGCGTTTTCGAAGTTCGGGGGAAATCTCGGCGCGGACGGCGCGGTCGCTTACCTCTTCACGCATACGGGACTGTTGAGATTTCCTGCCGGGTCCGACGAAGAGCAGATCATGAAACTCGCGATCGAGGCCGGTGCCGCCGATGTCGTGACGAATGACGATAGCTCGGTCGATGTCCTGGTCGATCCGAACGACTTCGGCGGCGTGAAGGATGCCATGACGGCGGCCGGGTTGGTTCCGGAGCAGTCGGAAATTACGATGAGAGCTTCGACGAGCGCGGCGCTAACGGTATCCGAGGCCGAGACGCTGTTCAAATTGCTGGACGCGCTGGACGAACTGGACGACGTCCAGCAGGTCTACTCTAACGCTGAGTTTCCACAGGAACTTCTGGAGGCCGTGTGACGGCTGGCGTGACGCAACAGATCGAGGACAGGTGAGAGAAACTATTCGCATCCTAGGAATCGACCCCGGCTCCCGGATCACGGGCTACGGTTTCATCGACGTCTGCGGTAGCCAGACGGTATTGGTTGACTGCGGGATAATCAGGACAGCGGGCGACCACAGCAGCCGGCTCAGACAGATCTTTATCGAAGTCGGTGCGCTTGTCGTTCGCCATCAGCCCGTCGAGATTGCGGTCGAGCGCGTATTCGTGCACAGAAACGCCGATAGCGCTCTTAAGCTCGGCCAGGCTCGAGCGGCCGCGCTCTGCGCTACATTTCAGTCGGAGTTGCCGATCTTCGAGTATGCGGCCCGGCATATCAAGAAAGCCGTTGTCGGCAGCGGCGGCGCTGACAAAACTCAAGTTCAGCACATGATCAAGCTACTGTTGGCGATGGACGACGACCCGCAAGCCGATGCGGCCGATGCGCTTGCGGCGGCACTCTGTCACTCTCACGAACGCAACAGCTACTCACTGCTTCGCCAGGTGGCAGCTAAGTCATGATCGGATTCTTAAGAGGTACGTTGGTCGTCAAACAGCCGCCGCGGCTGACCTTGGACGTGAACGGTATCGGCTACGAGATCGAAGCGCCCATGTCGACGTTTTACGACTTACCTGATTGTGGTGAGGCGTTGCAGCTCGTTACGCATCTGGTCATTCGCGACGACGCGCATGTCCTCTACGGTTTCGCGTCCGAGTCGGAGCGGGCCTTGTTCAGAAGCTTGTTGAAAGTGTCCGGTGTCGGCGCGCGTATCGGCTTGGGCATTCTGTCGGGAATCAGCGTCGACGGCTTTCGGCGATGTGTTTTGGAAAGAGATCTTGTGGCGCTGACTCGGTTGCCGGGTATTGGGCGTAAGACGGCGGAGCGCTTACTGGTAGAGATGCCGGATCGGCTGCCCGAGATCGATCCGTCAGCCGGTGCCGCGGGTAACGGTGCCGTGAACGCCGAAGGCGAGGCGCACGGCGCGCTCGTCGCATTAGGGTATAAACCGGCCGAGGCGCTACGGATGCTGAAGGGTTTGGACGCGACTACGTTGCGTGCCGAAGACCTGATCCGTGAAGCCCTGAAGCAGGTCCATGATCGCTAGCGCAGGGAAATAATAGGACGATGAACGAAGAGGCACGTTTAGTGGCGGGCGACGGTTCGAAGGAAGATGAAGCCTTCGATCGCGCTGTGCGGCCGAAGTGTCTCGATGAGTACATCGGCCAGACGAGCGTTAAGCGCCAGATGCGGATCTTTATCACCGCTGCGCGCAACCGCGGCGAGGCGTTGGATCACACGCTGATCTTCGGCCCACCGGGATTGGGCAAGACGACGCTGGCTCACATCATTGCGAACGAACTCTCCGTGAATCTTCGCCAGACATCCGGCCCGGTATTGGAGCGGCCGGGCGATCTGGCGGCGCTGTTAACGAATCTCGAACCGAACGATGTGCTCTTCGTCGACGAGATCCATCGTCTGAGCCCAGTTGTAGAGGAGGCGCTCTATCCGGCGATGGAGGACTTTCATCTGGACATCATGATCGGCGAGGGTCCGGGCGCCCGCTCTATAAAACTCGAGTTGCCGCCGTTCACGCTGGTCGGGGCCACGACACGTGCGGGGCTACTGACGTCTCCGTTACGGGATCGCTTCGGTATCGTGCAGCGTTTGGAATTTTACAATTGCGATGAGCTGGCTCAGATCATTGCCCGGACGGCATCGATACTCGATCTAACGGCCGACGAGGCGGGCGTTCTACAGATAGCGAGCCGTTCCCGCGGCACGGCCAGGATCGCCAATCGTCTACTCCGGCGTGTCCGGGACTATGCCGAGGTTGAGGCAGATGGTCGCGTCAGCGAGAAGGTCGCCCGGGCAGCGATGGATATGCTCGCGGTCGATCCGCACGGTTTCGACACGATGGACCGCAAGCTGCTGACTACGATCATCGAGAAATTCGACGGCGGGCCGGTGGGCATCGACAACCTGGCTGCGGCCATCGGTGAGGAGCGCGGCACGTTGGAGGATGTCATCGAACCGTTCTTGATTCAGGAGGGCTTTTTACAGCGGACCGCCCGTGGCCGAATCGCGACCTCGAACGCCTATCAACACTTTGGCGCGGACCTGCCGAAATCTTCAAAAAACCCGGATAGGCCGGGTCTGTTCGATTGACGGCGGTTAGTATGACGAATCAATTTGTTCTGCCGGTTCGCGTGTATCTAGAGGATACCGACGCTCAGGGTGTGGTCTATAACGCAAGTTATTTTCGTTTCCTGGAACGGGCGCGAACTGAGTGGCTGCGGGCCCATGGCATCGATCACAATCGCGTCCGCGAACAGGAAGGAATCCTGCTGGTATTGGTGGGCACTGAAGTAAGATTCAGTCGGCCGGCGAAACTTGACGATATGTTGTATGTCACCGCGGAGTTATCCGAGTTGAAGGGAGCCCGATTTTTTTTCGATCAGAGCGTTCGCCGCGAGTCGCCGGACGGCGAGATCTTGTGTCAGGGCGTCGCCGAGGTCGCATGCATGGATGTCGAGCATCGTAAACCGCGACGTGTACCCGCGGCACTATTAGGCGAGTTAACCGAATGAATATGGATTTTTCAATTGTCTCTATGGTACTGAATGCGAGTCCGATCGTGCAGATGGTGCTCCTGCTGCTGCTGATCGCATCTGTTGGGTCCTGGACGATCATAATCGAGAAGAGCCGGATGCTGAAGCAGTCCGTGGCCGCCGCCGATGAATTCGAGTCGCGGTTCTGGTCCGGCGGCGATCTGGCATCGATGTATCGCGATATCGCTCGTAGTAGCGAAACGCACATGGGTATGGCAGGAATCTTCAAGTCTGGTTTCCGTGAGTTCGGCCGCTTACAGAAGCAGCCGGGGCTGAGCGGCGATCAGATGCTCGAGGGCGCGCGCCGCGCAATGCGTATCTCGCAGATTCGCGAAGTCGACCGCCTGGAGAACAATCTCGTCGTTCTTGCGACCGTCGGTTCGACCAGCCCCTATGTCGGGCTTTTCGGTACGGTGTGGGGCATCATGAATACTTTTCAATCCCTCGCAACAGTTCAGAGTGCGACGTTGGCTCTTGTGGCGCCCGGTATTTCGGAGGCATTGATCGCTACGGCGATGGGCTTGGTCGCCGCCATCCCTGCTGTAATCGCATTTAATCGTTACGCGGACAAGGTCGGGCGCCTGGAGGTTCGATTCGACACCTTCATGGAAGAACTCTCGGCGATCCTGCAACGCCATGCCGCGCAGGCGGAAGGAGCGACGATATGAGCGGCGCACGCCATCGTCGACTCATGGCGGAGATTAACGTCGTGCCCTACATCGACGTGATGCTCGTGCTGTTGATAATTTTCATGGTCACTGCGCCGTTGTTGACACAGGGAATCACGGTCGATTTGCCGAACGCGGCGTCGGATCCGCTGGACCCTGATCTGCTGCGCGACAATGAACCGCTCGTCTTGAGTATCAATCGGGAAGGCCAACTCTTTCTAAATATCGGCGACGACGAAGAATCGCCTATCGACGAGCAGACGGTTGTCACTAGAACGGCAGCGGTGCTCCGAAGGAACGCTGAGACGCCGGTCTTGGTCAAGGCGGATCAGGCGGTCTCTTACGGGCGTGTGGTGACCGGCATGGTCCTACTGCAGCGGGCCGGTGCCCAGAAGGTCGGCTTCATCACCGACCCGGTAGACCCATTTGGCGAGGCGCCATAAGGCGGCGCGACGAGCAGCGGTATGAGTTCGTATATTCGTAAACACACGGGTGCAGTAGGGCTTTCTGCTGGATTGCATATCGCGATCGCAGTGGCTTTGACGTTCGGCATCAGTTTTTCCGATCCGCCGTTGTATCCACCGGCCGGAGAATCGGTCGCTATCGAGGCAACGGTGGTGGACGAGGCGCTGATTCAGCGCGAGATGGAGCGTTTGGAGCAACAGGAGCAGGCCGAGATTCTCCGCCAGCAAGAGCAGGAACGGCTGGCGCGAGAACAAGCCGAAGCGGCGCGTCGGCAGCTCGAGGAAGAGCAGGCGAGAGTCGAAGCCGCACGGCAGGAGCGTGAGCGGACCGTGCGACTCGAAGAACAGCGCCTGGCCGATCTCCAGCAGCAGCGCGAAGAGGCGGAGCGCGTACAGGCCGAAGAGGCTGCGAGACTCGCCCGGGAACGCGAGGCGGAAGCGCAGCGCCAGCGTGAGGAAGCTGAGCGCCAGCGTCTGGCAGAGGAACAACGGCAGCGCGAAGAGCAGGAGCGATTGGCGCGCGAGGCGGAAGCTGCCCGCCAAAGAGCCGAGAGCGAGGCTGAGTTACAGCGGATAATGGCTCAGGAAGATGAGCGCCGACGAGCTGAGGAGTCCGGTCTGCTCGATCAATACATTCGTCTCATCGAAAATCGCATTGAGGAGAATTGGATCCGTCCGGCGAGTGCGCAGCCGGGGCTGGAATGCGAGGTACGGGTGAGACAGATACCGACCGGCGTCATCGTGGACGCTCAAGTCATTCGCACTCGCTGTAATGGCGATGACGCGGTGATACGGTCGATCGAAGCTGCGGTGCTGAAGTCGTCACCGCTTCCGAGGCCGCCGCTTCCTTCGTTATTCGAGCGCACTCTCAACGTAGTATTCACACCGGAGGTATACAAGGAATAATTGACTGTGAGGAAGATTTTGACGATGAATTTGTCGGGCTGGTCGGTTGTGGCGTGCGCGCTCGTTGGAGTGTTCTCGATTTCCGGAGCCAACGCGCAGCTACGGATCGAAATCACGCGTGGTGTCGACCGGCCAGTGCCGATGGCGATCGTGCCTTTCGGCTGGGAAGGGCCCACAGGAAGCGCGGCCCCGTTCGATGTGAGCAGCTTGATTTCTGCCGATCTGGGCCAGAGCGGACGTTTCGATCCTATCGAGCAACGCGACATGGTGTCACGGCCCACACGACCGGCCGACGTTGACTTCGACGACTGGCGAATTCTGGAAGTGGACGTACTCGTTATCGGCGGCGTAGCGGAGTCCGGCCCCGGCCAATATGAGATTGTTTTCCAGCTATTCGATGTGCTGCGCGGAGAGCAGTTGTTGGGGTTCCGGCTTACGTCCGCGGAGAATGAGCTGCGTGCGGCAGGGCACCGGATCGCCGACATGATCTTCGAGACCCTCATGGGTATTCCCGGCGTGTTCAATACGCGGATCGCGTACGTGAGCCAGGAAGGTCACGGGGAGAATAGCCGCTATCGACTGATCGTCGCCGACGCCGACGGCGCTAATCCTAATATAGTCGCGGATTCTCCCGAGCCGCTGATGTCGCCGAGCTGGTCGCCCGATGGCCGCAAGCTTGCCTATGTGTCCTTCGAGGGTCGGCGATCCGCGGTCTATGTGCAGACGCTCAGCAGCGGGACTCGGGAGCGAGTCTCGGATCGCCCGGGCATCAACGGTGCGCCCGTCTTCTCCCCCGATGGCCGGATGCTGGCGCTTACTCTGTCCAGGGATCAGGGTAACCCGGATATCTTCATGTTGGACTTGGCCGGCCAGGTCTTAACGCGGCTAACGCGAGACGTGGCGATCGATACGGAGCCCACCTGGACTCCCGACGGTGAGAGTATTTATTTCCTATCGGATCGCTCGGGAGGCCCGCAGGTATACCGCGTCGAGACTCGGCTTGGTGCGCGGGTAGAACGCGTGACTTACGAGGGCAGTTACAATGCGCGTCCACGCGTTTCTCCCGACGGTACACAGCTTGCGGTCGTCCATCGTGTACAAGACAATTACCGGATTGCCGTCGTCGATCCCGATACGGGGCTCACTCAGGTGTTGAGTAGCGGACGTCTGGACGAGTCACCGAGTTTTGCGCCCAACGGAGCCCAGATCATTTACGCGACCCAGGAGCGGGGTGTCGGCGTGCTGTCTTCGGTCAGTACGGATGGTCGTATCCATCGGCAAATTGCGTCGGTGGCAGGAGATGTACGTGAACCGGCCTGGTCGCCGTTCTCACGAAATTAAACGTAAGTTAGTTCTAGTTAACTGTTGTAGCATACTGCTGTAGATATAGATAAAAGGATTCTGCCATGGTTCGACAAGTCCAAATACTCATGCTCATATTCGCCGGCGCGATCATGGCGGGCTGTGGCGGAAATTCGGCGACCGTTGCGGATAGCACGGCACCGGCTAGTCCAGGGACAACGACGACAAGCTCGGGCGCGGGCGGCGGCGCTAATACGATAGGGCTCGATGGATCGGGCGGCTCCGGTAGTTTCATTGCGGTCCCGGGGCCAGACGCCGAAGGACTTCTGTCCCGGCTCGTCGTGTATTTCTCCTTCGATCAAAGCGATATCGATCCGGAATTCAACGGACTCCTGGCAGCGCATGGCGAGTATCTAGCCGGAAATGCCGGTGCTCAGGTCCGGCTGGAAGGGCATACCGATGAGCGTGGTAGCCGCGAGTACAATATCGGTCTCGGTGAGCGGCGAGCCCAAGCGGTGCGTCGCGTGTTACTGTTACAGGGAACTGCAACGGAGCAGCTCAGTACGGTGAGTTATGGTGAAGAACGTTCGGCGGTCGTTGGCGGTGACGAGGAAGCCTACAGCTTGAACCGCCGTGTCGAACTGGTATATCGGCAATAACCCGACGAGGTAGATATCGATGCAAGCTGTATTGAGGGGAGGTTATTTTCTAGTTCCGGTCGTGGCGCTTGTCACGGCTGGATGCACGAGCACGCCGACGACCGAGGATCCACTGTATCTGAAAATGACGGATCTCGAAGTGCGATTGATCCGTATTGAGCGAGTGATCGATAACCAGAGCCTGATTGAATTGTCGACACAGGTCGATCAACTGAGGGCGCAATCACAGGCGCTGCGGGGCGAAGTCGAAACGTTGCGTTATGAGAGCGACAACGGAGCCGATCGGCAACGTCAACTCTACCTGGATGTTGATGGCCGTCTGCAAACGCTTGAGGTGGCACAAGCCCGAGCCGCTGATCTTGCCATTACCGACTTGTTAGCCGAAGATCCAGTGCCGCTCGCTTCGCGGCTGCCGGTTGTTAGCGGCAGTGACCAGGACAATTACCAGCTGGCGTTCGACCTGCTCAGGAACGGTCGCTATATGGAATCTGCAGAAGCTTTCGGTCAGTTTTTGGTCGTCTTTCCATCTAGCCCGTTAGCTGACAACGCGCAATACTGGCTGGCGGAAACGTATTACGTGCAACGTCAGTTTACGACTGCCTTACTGATGTTCCAGACGGTTGTCGATCGTTATCCCGATTCGACCAAGCTGCCGGACGCATTATTGAAGATCGGCTTCTGCAGCTACGAACTCCAGCAGTGGGATGCCGCGCGCGAGGCATTGACGCGGGTTGCAAGAGAGTTTCCTGAGACGACCGCCGCTCGGCTCGCGAGTCAACGATTAGAGCGGTTGGTGCAGGAGCAGGGCTGAGTGTGGCGGCTACGCTTAGCGACGATCAAGCCGCAGATCGGCTGAAGATTGCCGAGATATTCTTATCGATTCAGGGCGAAGCTCAGTTCAGCGGCCTACCGACCGTCTTCGTTCGCCTGACTGGCTGCCCGCTGCGCTGTCAATACTGTGACACCGCGTACGCGTTCACCGGGGGGCACTGGCAAACGATCGACGAGATCGTTGTTGAAGTAGCCGGTCATCAAACTCCCTATATATGCGTGACCGGCGGAGAGCCACTTGCGCAGCCGCGCTGCCTGTTACTTCTTGCGTCGTTGTGCGATGCTGGATACAACGTCAGTCTCGAAACCAGTGGCGCGCTCGATATACAGAACGTGGATGATCGTGTCAGTCGCGTCATGGACGTCAAGACGCCAGGGTCCGGTGAGTTCAATCGCAATCGTTGGGAGAACTTGGCCTTTCTGACGGACCGAGATGCATTGAAACTCGTCATTTGCGATCGCGCCGATTACGAGTGGGCATCGGCGGCGTTGGCCGATCAGCTGCAGGTGCCATGCCCGGTGTTCTTTTCGCCGAGCTACGGAGAACTCGCCGCCGGAACACTCGCGGATTGGATTCTCGCCGATCGACTGTCTGTGCGCCTCCAGGTCCAGCTGCATAAACATCTCTGGGGCGATGTGTCGGGGCATTAGTTGTGGCTAAGGCGGTCATATTGCTGTCTGGCGGTCTGGATTCGGCGACCGTACTGGCGCTAGCCCGGGCGCAGGGATTGACTTGTTACACGCTGAGTTTCGACTACGGACAGCGCCACCGCGCGGAGCTTGAAGCTGCCGTCCGAGTCTCGCGCCACCTGGGTGCGCTTGAGCATCGCGTAATGGAAATTCCAATCGGTGCGCTCGGAGGGTCGGCGCTGACCGATGCGGACATCGATGTGCCGGAAGATGGCGGAGACGGGATTCCCGTAACCTACGTACCTGCACGCAACACGGTCTTTCTATCGCTTGCTCTGGCTTGGGCAGAAGTGCTGAGCGCGGACTCGATATTTATCGGAGTAAATGCCGTTGACTACTCGGGCTATCCGGATTGCCGCCCGGAGTTCATCGAGGCCTTCCAATCGGTGGCCGCGCTGGCGACAAAGCAGGGCGTCGAAGGTCGGCCCGTGACGATTGAAGCGCCGCTGGTTGCGCTGACGAAGGCGGAGATAATCCGGCAGGGGATGGCGGCGGGGGTGGACTACGCGCAGACCGTTTCGTGCTATCGAGCCGACGAGCAGGGCAGGGCATGTGGTCACTGTGACGCTTGTCGTTTGCGCCGTCAGGGTTTTATCGACGCCGGGGTAGAAGACCCGACACGCTACCGGTCTCTCTAGAAGCGGTCGCCTGGCCGCGGGACGCCGTTGACTGTTACGACAACGTTGTCGCTATCGAGTAATATTCACGGCGAATTCTCGCTGCGGGGGTATAGCTCAGTTGGCAGAGCACTGGCCTTTTAAGCCATTGGTCCTAGGTTCGAATCCTAGTGCCCCCACCATTCTCATGTCCCAGTAAGTCTATAGAGATCCAGATAGGTATGTAACTATCTGTATTATCTAAGTTTTACGTCCAATAATTTCCACCACCATTTGTTGCAATGCACTTGGAAAGTGGGGTAATTTTTGGGGGTAATTTTTGGGGGTAACTTTGTGGCGTTGAGCGATACTTCGATACGTGCCATCAAATCGCGTGAGCGTCCCTATAAGCTCTTCGATGGGCTTGTCCATTCCACAGGCTTAACTTGTCAGTACCGTCTCATGGCATCACGTAGCCCATGTGGCCGGGAAATTCTTCGTCGAGTGCGCGCGACGCGTCAGCGTCCACCAAAAAACACTCTGTTCGGTTGTAGCTCGCGTCGATGGTCCCGCACACCGGCAGCCGTTCCCGTAGCCGGCGCATGACTGGCGTGTCGCCGCGAATGCCGTAGGAAACGAGCAATCGTGCGGCCTCCTGTTCGGTCTTTCCATGGATCAGCACGGCTCGAAGGCGGGCACGGTTCGGGGTGACAGACGGAAAGACCGCGACCGTCACTTCGTCCCCAGCACTGAGCGAATCGTCCGTCCAGCCCTCGCGAGCAAGCTGCGCTGCCGGACTCAGCTCGATCAGCCAACCTTCGGTCTCACCCGCGTCATTGGTGACATTCACGATTAACGCGCCGTGAGGATTAAGTATCTTGAAGACCCTGACAGAGCCGTCGATTACCTGAATGGCCTCTTCTCTATCCGCGGTATAGACAGAAGCGAAGGAATGGTGCGTGAACGCTGGCGACGACCAAGCCGTGAGACCGGCCAACAATACCGAAGTTAGAAATACGCCTGTCGATCGTAGCTTCCTAAGACAGCGCTGAACGCTCATCATGTCTCTCCTCAACTGCTCCGTACGAGTCAGACGCGCCAGTCAGTCGGGCCGCTGCCGCTCATGCCGCGGCGACTCGGAAAACTTTCGGTCGTTAGATTCCCCTGATAAAGGACAGGCCTACTCTGACTGCGCTTAAGTCTGATTCTACCTAGATCGAACGGAAATCGCCCCTCCCGTGAGAGCTAGATATCGGAACATTTTTGCGCCGTTACATAGGTACCACTAGGCTACCTGCATTTCGACTGTTAACCGACGGCTGTTATCGGCTGCTCTCAAGGTAGTCGTAGCACTCGTACTCGAGCAGGCGGCTGTCGGCTTCCTGGCGGCGGTATAACGGCATGCTCATTTGCCAGGGCTCCGTGAAGAGTTCGGGGTCCTCGATCGTGACTTCGTAGAGCATATGATCGGGTCCGGTCGACGTGTAGCGCTCGACGACGTGCAGCGCCTCGCTATGAAAATTTCCAGATCGGTCGAACCAGGTCTCGTCGGTAAAGTGGGCGATATCCACAACGAGTGTGTCGCCTTCCCAGTGGCCACGTGAATCGCCCATCCAGTAGCGGATCGCTATGTCTTCCGGATGCTCGCTGTCTAGAAAAATGCTCCGCGTCGTATGTACGTACTCGTAGAGGATCGATACTTGCGTCGGAGTCTGCACGATCTGGAATGGGTACGGCATGTACGTAATGCGCGGTACGCCGACCATCCTGCACTGCGCTTCGGGGTCGGCCGTCACGCGGTTCGCGTAATTCTCATCGCGCTGAGCAACAGACGAATCGCGATACGGAATCTCGCCGCCGAGCACTACGCTCTGGCCGGCCGGTACGCCGAGACTCGCGGGATGTGCTTCGACGTCCCAGACGGCCGTATTGACCGTCTGCCAGATTCCCGTCAGATCGGGATGATCGAAAGACGTGCGCGGCGCCGAGTAAGCCAGGTCCGCAGCGTCCTGATCAACGTCTGCGCTTTCCTGTGGCGCGTCGGTACAGGCGGCCAACGCCGCGAAGGAGGCAACCGACAAGAACAGCTTAGCCGCTCTCATTGGCTCGCCGCCGCATCGCGGGCCTGCTCCGGGCTGACGCCGGGAAATATCCCGTAGCCCACTTCCCGGTAGATCTCGAGAAGCTCCTCATTGTTCTCATAGCATGCGAGCTCTTCCATCTCGTAGGGATCGTCGGTGATGCGTCGGTACGGTAACGCGATCGTGAACGGCCGGGTAAAGACGTTCGGGTCCTCGACCGTCGCCTCATAATGGAGCGTATCGGGGTCAATGAGCGTGATACGCTCAATCACGCGGGCGTCGACCGTGTAGAACCGCCCCCGCTGATCGAGCCAGGGCCTGGCATTCTGATTCGTCGTCTCGATTACGAGAGTATTGCCCTCCCATCGCCCTCTGGAGTCGCCGTTCCACAAACGTATCTTCTCGTCAAGTTGCGGGCGCCCGTCGAGATGAACGACGCGATATGCGTGAACGTTGTAGGACGTGATCACGAGAGAACCGGGAGACTGAAGAAACTGACGTGCGCCACCGTGGTACATGGTGTTCGGCACACCCGCCAGAAGACAGGCCGCATTGTGGTGGATATATCGAGATGCATTTTCTTCGACTTGCGCGTCGACCCAGAGCCGCATCGGGAGCACCCCATCGGGCGGATCCACGACTGTCGCCGCCCCGCCAATCGCATCGAGTTCACCACCGTGTGCTTCGAGATCCTCGTATGCGCCGCCGAACTGGCCGCCGGGGAGCATCCAGTTTCCGCCGAGATTTGGCCGGCCGTCTGCAGTGCGCGGCGGGTCGAACGAATCTGCCACTTCGAGCGCGCAGCGGTGGAATTCGATCGGGACGTTGTCCGGGCAGGCCGACTCCTCGACCCAGCTCTGAGCCACTGAGGGCGTTGACGATAGCAATGATCCTGCGGCAATCGCGCCATAGATAGCGACGCCGGAAACTCTGTAGATACTCACGAAGACCCCCGTGCTCTTATACTTAGTCAGCTAATATGGAATTTATCATACGCCGTATGTATATCTGTGAATCGTCGACTCTATTATAATTAAGACTAGTCTATGGGCGATGGTCCCGGAGGGTTGAAATGAACTCTAAACTAGTTGCTATTCTTGCCGGAGTTGCAATTGGGGGCCTGTCTCAACCTTCAAGCAGTCATCATGGGTCAAATGTCATCTACGATCTGGCCCAATCAATCACCGTCTCGGGAGCCGTAACGGAGTTTCAGTTCGTCAATCCTCACACCCAGATCCTGTTCGAGGTAACTGGCGAAGACGGTTCGGTCGTGACTTGGCTGGCCGGACTGTCGAGCAGCCTCGGTCTGGGACGAAACGAAGGCTGGACTCGGGAGACGATTAAACCTGGGGACGAGATGATCATTACGGGCTCGCCAGCGAGAAACGACGCGCCGTCCATCTGGGTCGAGCAAATCGAAGTGAACGGCGAACCGATGCTCAAGGGGCGTTACACCGGTTAGCGACCGGGAGCACGCGACGCCCTAATCCCGCCATGGGGGTCTCCCCTATTATTTTTTTTCTTGAATAGGTTGCCGCGCTCCGACTCCCGCAATGTATTCTGCGAACTTGAGCTAGCCCCGTATTTCTGGTGCAGATCTAAAGTGGTAAAAAGCCACATAAGGAGATCTGAACCATGCCAAAGAAACGATACAACACCGAAGATATTATTCACAAGCTTCGCGAGGCTGA